>Ga0196971_1000048_pt1 | contig 127269 bp, 103 predicted proteins | sample S1v_1013CmetaG_FD_148660 | JGI IMG/M metagenome (GOLD analysis project Ga0196971, IMG submission 148660) | Soil microbial communities from Anza Borrego desert, Southern California, United States - S1+v_10-13C | ecosystem: Environmental > Terrestrial > Soil > Desert | place: USA: California...
TAAACCGGAAATGGAGTTGCGAACCATATCCGGCAAGCCTAAAAACTTAGGGCAGGAGGTCTCGTTGTCTAGTTTGCGGACGCTGACCAACCGCGGCATAAACGAGATACCCACCTGATCTTTTAGTTCCGCTACATGCCCATGGTATAGCTTGATAGGCAGGCGTCATTGACTGCCTCCTGAATGCCCAAATCCAGACTCAGTTTGCTGGTAGGCTGGGAAGTGACCACCGTAAACCCTAATTCTGCTAGAAAGGTATGCCAAAAAGGGTAATATCAGAAGTAAAATAAAGTCCGCGGAAAACCGATTGTGAGTCCCATGTATCCACCTCTTGAATATTAAGTTTTGAGAGCTTATTCCAGAATGCCGTGTAAAAATATGTTTAACATTTTTTCGGTTAATTCTTCTGTGGAAATATCGGAAAAAGCCGACTCGCTTTCCAGATTTTTAGCCAGGGTAACCATAACCAACAGGTGCAAAAAAGCAGGCGCCAGTAAGCGCCCGCTCAAGCTTTACAGATTGCAATACAATTTTGGGAAAATATAGTATCAATTTACTTTATCGTAATACTTACTTCCTTGCCAAGGCTACGGGCAATTTTAATGACAAAATCCAAGGAAGGATTGTAAGAACCACTTTCAAAACGGGATATGTTAGATTTCTGTGCCCCAACACGCAAAGCAAGCTCTTCCTGAGTAATATTAAGCTGATTCCGGGCGTCAATGATTTGCGCAATCAATTCATAACGCGGTTTTAGCTTCTCGTATTCTGTTTTGAATTCTTCATCCTTCATCAGCCTTGCTTCAATCTCTGATAATTTCACTCCTGCTTTAGTCATCTTGACACCTTCTTTCATAATCTGATTTATAATTTAATACTTTTTCAAGCTCACGAACTGTGTGTTACTCGTTTTCTTAACAAATCCATGCAGTAGTACAAAAGTATTCTTTTCAAAAAGAAAATAAAAAAGGCGGCTGCGGCCGCATTTAGACTGCGACATTAGATACTATCTGTAATCATCGATAGTATAATGGATTCCATCAACGCCTGTGTAGTCTTCAGGCACCATTGAACCTTCACAGTTTTCACATCGGAAACGTGGAGGTTCTGCTATGTCTCCATCGTCATATATATCAAAGGTTCTTACTACTCCTTCTGGTATTAATTCTTCTGTTCCGCAATCTAAGCATACAAATTTAATTTGTTTTTCTTCCTTTTCTTTGTTTTGCCTTCTGGCTTCCTTTAACTTCACTCTTCGCTAATCTTTCACATACTTTATCCCCTATCTAAATAACGGTTCTAGCTTTCCTTTACTTATTGACTTTACTGCTTCATACATTTCTAACAGCTCTCTGATTTCTACTTGTACTTTCCCCTCTAGCTTATCTCGTATTTTTAACCCTAAATTCTCCCCTTTTCCGTCATATATCCCATCCCAGCTCATTTTGTTCTTACAGTAAGGTTACTTTTTCCCCATCATATCCGATTATCCTGCTCTCTGCTATTGCCGGTCTCCCCATATATCTTCCTACATACTGTGCCGCCCCTCTGGCATCCTTCATTTCACCTTTTGCATATACATAAAATCCCTTGTCATATTTCTTGTACATAGAATCTTTTAACGCCTTGACTTTCTTCTTCCCTATTCTCTCTTCAAGGTTTTTAAGCAGTAGTGTTTCCCATCTTTTTCGCAGCATGTCATATGGTATGTATTTTATCTTTCTCCATTTTCCGCTCTTCCCCATAGCCCCCTGTGTCATCAGCACATGTACATGGGGATTCCATTTCAAATCCCTTCCGAAGGTATGTATGACAGCTACTATTCCCGGCATAAACTTTTCTTTCTTATACAACAAGAAAAAGACCTGCCGGTTAACCGGTAGGTCTTTTGTGATCACATATACTTTTCTATGATTTCCAGATCACTCAGTCTGTCCACATCATTACCTATTTCAGGATAGGGGGATATAATAGCGGCTCCCCTTATCCCCAGAAGGGACTCACATTTCCTTTGTATTGCATTGATAGTCAGGATTCCGAGTGCGAGTCTCAGCAAAAAACCAAAACCCAGGACTCTGGCCATCTTTGTAGGGCTTTTCCTGTATTCAAGCATCTGCTCGACAAAATCCCTGCACTTATCCACAACTTCCGGTCGGAAGCAAAATACGTTGCCTCCGGTAAACTGGCCTTCCCAAAGCCGTGCATAGGTCCTCCTGACCCCGGGGTATTTTTCGTCGTTTACCTTCTTATCAACAATTGAATAGCACAGTTCAACATCCTTCTGCCTGCATCTTGCTATGAAATCCTCTATTGCTTCCCTTGTGATCATAGGAATGTCGGAGGTCACGATCAGAATCTCCTTTTCTCCTGAAAAATAATCCAAAGCAAGCAGTATATTTGATACTATCGAATCCGTCCCTTCGATAATATTATCCACGATACCCCCTATTACCGGCAGCAGCTTATCCTTTGGTCCTACAACGGCAATTCTTCCGATAAGACTGGACTTTCTGAGGGTTTCCACCACATATTCTATCATATGCTTATTCTTGATCTTGTAAAAGGCTTTATTCATCTTTTCTTCACCGATACTGCCGCTGCTATCCCTTTTTTCCCCTGCAAGGACTATTACATCCACTTGGCTCAATCCTTTCTATTTGCGGGCGAAGGCTGTTCGCCCCTAGTACATACGGACGGCCGATGACCGCCCCTACAGCTCATCATTGTCCTCTGATGAATTCCCGACCATTTTCAATATATATTTTTCTGCATTTTCGATATGCTTTATCGCTATTTTCTCAGCTTTATCCATATCTCTTTTTGAAATTGCCTCAGCAATCTCAAAGTGTTCCTTTGCCAATTCCTTTGACTTGTTTGATTTGTTGATATACATTATCCTGAACCGCTGGACCTGTTCCCTAAGATTGTTTGTTATCTGAAGCAGCTTCTCGTTTCTTGTGGATCTGAATATCCTGTCATGAAACTCAATATCCATCTGCACGATCCCGTCAAAATCATCCGCTTCTATTGCCTGACTGAAATGCTGCGCAGTCAATTTAAGCTCCTCAATCTCATCTTCGGTCATTCTCAATGCTGCAAGGCCTGAAGCCAGACCTTCCAGTGCAGCCCTGATTTCCAGAACGTCAGTTATATCCTTAATGGAAAGGTCTGCTACATATGCACCCTTTCTGGGCAGCATTATAACCAGGCCTTCCAGTTCAAGCTTTCTTATAGCCTCTCTTATAGGGGTTCTGCTGACCCCCAGCTTTTCTGCAAGCTGCACTTCCATAAGTCTTTCCCCTGGTTTCAATATCCCTGATAAGATAGCACCCCTGACCGACTCAAATACTACTTCCCTTAAAGGTTTATAGTTGTCCAACTTCAATTCAAAAAAATCCTTTTCCATTAGTATCGCCCCCTCTTAGTATTCTAATACAAAAATCAATCAAAAATCCCAGGTCTGATTTATAGTCTTTACTACGAATATCTCATTCACCATGTCTTTTATATGATCATATGCATTATATGCAGATGCATTGTCCTTAAAAATCCCAAATACTGTCGGTCCGCTGCCGCTCATCATGCTTCCCAGAGCACCGTATTCCACAAGTTTTCCCTTCAGTTCCTCTATTTGCGGACATTTCTTTACTGTCACTGTTTCGAGTACATTGCACATATTCACTGCAATGCCCTCCAGATCCCTATCCTCCATGCACCTTATCATATCCTTGATATCAGGCCGCTTTTCAATACTTTCAAGCTGCAGGCCTTCATAGACCTCTTTTGTGGATATGCTCACAGCCGGCTTTGCCAGTAATATAAGACAGTCGGGGATGCCTGCAAGAGGGGTCAGCTTTTCACCGAGGCCTTCTGCATGAGCAGTACCGCCCTGAATGCAGAAAGGCACATCAGAGCCCAGCTTTTTCCCCGCCTCAAGAATTTCATTTTTTGATAAACGCAGATTCCATGCTTTGTTCAGAAGCTTAAGTGTCATCGCCGCATCTGCGCTTCCTCCTGCAAGCCCTGCAGCAATAGGTATTGTTTTATCGATATTTATATGTACGCCTTCCTTGACATTATATTTCATTTTTAAATACTCGGCGGCTTTATAAACTATATTCCCATTATCCGTCGGTATCTTGTCAGTGTTTGAAGTAACTCTTATTTCACCCTTTAAAGTCCTTACAGTAATTGTGTCATATAATGCAACAGACTGCATTATCATTGATACGTCATGGTATCCATCCGGTCTTTTCCTTAGAACATCAATAGCAAGGTTTATCTTTGCAGCTGCCCTGCCGCTCTGTGTATTCAAAATATCACGCTCCATTATCGGGGCAATGGGCAATGGGCGATAGGCAATGGGATTCAGCCAATACTTCGAAGCCCGGCTAAATCCTATTGCCTATTGCCCCGTGCCTATTGCCTAATGTATACATATTCCCCCATTTTTATTATAATACAAATCACTTGATTTTAGTATATTCTTGAAAAAACAAAAGCAGGATTTTATCTCCTGCTTTAAATGAGCATATTTGATTATTTATTTACACTCTGCCCTACCCGCATATTCTTCAATACCATTATCTGCATACCATTTGTTACTCTGCTGGGGTTTTCAATGTCATTCAGCCTAGCCAGGGCATCCACTGTAGTGTTATACCTCTTTGCGATGCTCCACAGGGTATCACCCCTCTGAACCATATATATGGTCACCGCCGGTATCCTTCCATAGTCTATGCTCACGCCTTCCACTGCTTCTACCTTTCCCACCAGCTTCTTCTCAGTATACCTGACAGCTTCTGCATATACCCCAAGTACTGCCCTGACCTCAATTACCTCATTGTTTATCTGGGTGAAGCTTACACTGTCGGCACTGCATTTTACAGTATACGGCATCCCAAGCCTTACACCGGATATGTCCATGGAATGTCTGAAAGGAATCTGTTCTGTCATACTGCACATAGGTTCTGCACTATATGAAGTCACATAGACTGCCGTGCACTCCATCATTCCCTCCAGCATCACCCTGTCATCCAAAAGCTTCACTTCATTTACAATGGGCATCACATCCACATAGCATACCTTTTCTATTTCAGGATCTCCATGCTTTATGCCCATGGTTTCCTTGACCACAATATTCGAGCGGCCTTTGCCGACAAACTCACTGAAGGAGAACATGTTCTTTTCTATATCCACAACATTGCTCGGACTGTATGCATCTATTACTATGTCCTGCTCAGTGTCCTTAAATACTTTTGCCCCCATGCTGAGGACCATATAGGCATTCAGTACGCGCCTGTCACCATTCTCATCCTCAGAGACCTCTACGTAGCATTCCTGGAGGGTATTGTCTGTCGTGCACTCCATGTTTTTCTCTGCTGCCGGGATCTCTATGTATTGAGTGAATGGCACCTCAAACTCCTGATACTGCAACTGCTTTTCCTCAATATCAGTCTTATACAGTATGTTTACTCCCAGTATTCCATTTACTTCAACCTTGCCGTCAATTGCTTTCTCATCCTTTACAACTACCTTGTAATCCGATCTTAGTAGCTTGCTTATTGCAGGCAGATCAGCTGCCAGATTAAGCTCTTCGTTAAACTCATAGCGGTCTTTATTATAACCTACCACCTGTTTAAAGCTGCCTGGCTCGCGGAGTACCTGAATATCTGACAAACCCCTTACATCTGCGGCCAGCTCCAGATCAAACAGATCCTCGACCTTGCAGGACAGGTCCATAATGACCTTAACACTAAGTTTTCTTGAGTTGATCATATAACAGTCAATATGTTGAATCACCGTATTGATATTTTCTTTCATCTTAGGCCTGGCACCCGGTATTTCAATGCCCTGCGAAAAGTTCGCAGCTATATCCATATTGCAGAGTGGTTTTCCTTCATCATCTGCTGCATATAATATGCTTATAAGCACCTGACCATTTACTACGACCTTGTCGTTCAACACCTCGCAATCCTTCAGCTGTACAGTTGCGCTGGGAGCCAGTATCTTGTATAAATCCGGGTTTATGTCCGGCACATTTATATCTTCTTCTACTACCGTGCTGAATACATTTTCGCCTATTATCCTGGATACTTTGAGTGGGTTTTTTATTAACTCTAGTGGCATTAGTTCTCCTCCTCCTACTATAGTTTTTCTATTAATTTATATGAGACGAGGAAGAATTTATGCCAACATTTTTACTCATTCATCAGACCTGTTACTTCGAACAGCTTGAAAGCCGCGCTTATTATTATTGAAACAACTGTGGCCAGGGACATACCTGCCAGTGTAACGGTCCCGATCTGCACGTGGGCGCCGCTCAGGCCGATTATCAGTACTACTGCCGTAAGCACCAGATTCCTGGGCTTGCTGTAGTCAACCTTCTGATCGACCAGCATCCTTATACCTGAAGCAGCTATGACTCCGAAGAGCAGCAGTGATACTCCACCCATTACCGGATCCGGTATGGTTTTTATTGCTGCAGCGAGCTTACCTACAAAAGCCATTATTATTGATATCACAGCAGCTCCTCCGATTACCCAGACACTGAATACCTTGGTAATTGCAAGAACGCCCATGTTTTCACCATAGGTTGTAGTCGGCACTGAACCCACAAGACCTGAAAGTGCTGTCGAAAATCCGTCGCCGGCCATAGTACGGTGCAATCCCGGATCTTTTATCAAGTCCTTCTCAACGATGTTGCTGGTTACTATAAGGTGCCCTATATGCTCTGCTACAACAACCAGAGTGGCCGGCAATATTGTAAGTATTGCGGACATATCCCATACAGGAGCGGAAAATGTAGGTAACGCAAACCATGAAGCTTCTTTTACGGCATCAAAGTTAACTATGCCGACGGACAACGATATTATATAGCCTGCAACAACGCCCACAAGTATCGGGATTATTGACAGGAAGCCTTTGAATACTACTGAACCGATTACCACGATCGCAAGGGTCGAAACAGATACTATCAGGAATTTGGGATCCAGGGGCTTGCCATCCTGAGATATCAGCCCTGCCATATTTGCTGCGGTAGGCGCAAGCTCCAGACCTATGATTGCAACGATTGCTCCCATCGCAGCAGGGGGGAATACTACATCGATCCACTCATAGCCTGCATACTTGATCAGCATTCCAACAAGCACCAATAATAGCCCGGATATAACAAATCCAGCTTGTGCAGCCTGAAAACCCTGGGATGCCATAACTACAAATGTGGGTGACAGGTATGCAAAGCTGGAACCGAGGAAGGAAGGCACTTTACCTTTTGTGAGAAAGATAAAAAGCAGTGTCCCTATACCATTAAGCAATAAAACTGTTGCCGGATTGATCTTAAAAAGTATCGGAACCAATACAGATGCTCCGAACATTGCGAAGAGATGCTGAAGACTCAGCGGAATACTTTCAACCAACGGCAGTTTTTCATGGATTTGTACAACACGTTTAGCCATGTTATTACCCCCTTAAAATTTTTATTATTTTAATATATTATGTCCACTAAAACAAATTTCTACAGGCTTCTACAAGCACTCTTTGTCTATGATATATGAAAATATAGTAATTATCAACAACTTTTTTACAGTTTCTATTATAATTTCTTCTAATAGGATTATTAGACATAAAAAAGGCTTCCATTGAAATATTTTTTAATCCAAGGAAGCCTTTTTTGAAACTCGTTGAGGTCAAGTGGTACACTATGGAAATTTATACTTTCTTACTCGTTATAAAAAAACTCAAGCATTTGCTTGAGTTTTTCGGATCATCATAAGGTAATTACTGTTCCTGCCTTGCCTTCCAGAGCTTCTACCGCTTTGTACAGAGAGGTGATTATCGCTTTCTTGCCCGGGTTTGCTTTTGCAAACATCACGGCTGCAATCACTTTAGGAAGCATACTGCCAGGTGCAAAGTGTCCCTCCTTGATGTACTGTTCTGCTTCTGCGACAGTCATGCTGGAAAGGTCCTTCTGATCCGGTTTCTTGAAATTGATTGAAACCTTCTCAACCTCAGTCAATATCATGAGTATATCTGCCTCTATATCCTCAGCAAGCCTTTCTGCAGCAAGATCCTTGTCAATAACTGCAGCTACACCCTCCAGCGAGCCGTCTTCCTTCTCAATTACCGGTATGCCGCCGCCGCCTGCAGTTACAACAATGGTAGTATCCCACAGCTCTTTAACTGCAGAAATCTCCACTATCTTCTTTGGCATTGGAGATGCAACAACTCTTCTCCAGCCTCTTCCTGCATCTTCCTTCACCACATAGCCCTTTTCCTTCTGAAGCTTCATAGCCTCTTCTTCGGTGTAAAATGCACCAATTGGCTTTGTGGGATTTTTGAAGCCCGGATCATCCTTATCTACAACTACCTGTGTGACCAATGTGACAACAGGTATGTTCCTGCCTCTCTTCCTGATTGCTTCTTTCAGTCCCTGCTGAATGTGATAGCCGATATAACCCTGGCTCATTGCTCCACATACGTCAAAAGGCATAGCAGGAGTTACATTTGCAGCAGTTTCCGAAGCCAGAAGTATCCTTCCGACCTGCGGTCCATTACCATGCACCACTGCCATTTCATATCCTCTTATACTCATTTCCGCCAGATACTCAGCCGTCTTGTTCACTACCATAAGCTGCGCTTCCGCAGTTGCTGGAGTTCCTGCCTCCTGCAGAGCATTTCCGCCTAACGCTACAACTACCTTTGTCACTGACATAAACCTTCTCCTTTACATAAATAGATTCGAGATGCGAGATGCGAGATACGAGGGTCCAAGCAGAGCCTTCGAAGCCTCCAAGGCGAACACTGTTCGCCCCTACAGGAGAACCGCACAAGGGTCGTTCCCCCTCTCGAATCTCGAGTCTCGTATCTGTTATTATAACGTTGCTACCATTACTGCTTTTATTGTGTGCATTCTGTTTTCTGCTTCGTCGAATACTACGGAATGTCTGCTTCTGAATACTTCATCAGTCACTTCTCTGATATCAAGGCCCTTTTCCTTCATTTCCTTCGCCAGCTTGGTCTCAAAGTCATGGAACGCCGGCAGGCAGTGCATGAATATCACATCAGGATTACCTGTCTTATTGAGCATTTCCATTGTAACCTTATATGGTGTGAGCAATCTTACTCTTTCAGGTATCTGGTCCTCTTCACCCATAGATGCCCAAACGTCTGTATATATTACATCCGCGCCTTTTATAGCTTCCATATCATGAGCTACTTCAATTACAGCGCCTGTTTCCTTAGCTATTTCATTGACTTTATTGATAATATCCTGGCTGGGGCTCAATTCCTTTGGTCCCAATGCCACAAAGTGCATGCCCATTTTTGCGCAGCCGTACATCCATGCATATGCCATGTTGTTTCTTGTGTCACCTGCAAATACGACCTTAACCTTGTTGATCGGTTTTGCAACATGCTCTTCAATCGTAAGCATATCTGCGAGAATCTGAGTGGGATGATCAACGTCGGTAAGACCGTTCCATACAGGAACTCCCGAATATTTTGCAAGGTCTTCAACAACTGACTGCTTATAGCCTCTATACTCTATACCGTCATAGTACCTTCCCAGCACTTTGGCGGTATCCTCCAGGGATTCCTTTTTGCCCATCTGTGAGCTTCCCTGGTCAAGATAGGTTACATGGGCTCCTTCTTCAAGAGCGCCCACCTCAAAAGCACATCTTGTTCTTGTAGATGTCTTTTCGAAAAGCAAAACTATATTCTTTCCTCTGAGAAGATAATTGAATATGCCTGCTCTTTTCTTGGCCTTAAGATCATGGGACAGATCAAGCATATACCTGATTTCCATTTGTGAAAAATCCATTAATGTAAGAAAACTTCTGCCTTTAAGATTAACTGCCATTCTAAAATCTCTCCTTTAAAAATATTTATTAATTTCCAATTTCCAAGGTTTTAAATTTCACTTTTACCATGTTATATTACAATATTTTCCGGCAAGGGGCAATAGGCGATGGGCAATGGGTTGGGCCAACTCTTCGAAGCCTTTCTGAACCTATTGCCTATTGCCCCTTGCCTATTGCCCGTCATCCGAAGGATGACTAAATATCTTCCCTGACGAGCGGCATGCTCATGCATCTTGGGCCTCCTCTGCCTCTTACCAGCTCTGATCCGTCTATTTCAAGCACTTCTATGCCATTTTTTCTTAACACCTCATTGGAAGCTTCATTCCTTGAATAAGTCACTACCACACCAGGAGCTATTGCCAGGGTATTGGTACTGTCATTCCACTGTTCCCTTGCTGCTGTTATCACATCTCCTCCGCCGCTCTGTATAAGGCTGACTGCGGGAAGCCTTAGACTCTTCTTCAAGGCTTCGACAAGATCATCCTCTGCAGTTACTTTTATTCCATTATTGCTGCCGCGGGTAAGCTTATATACTGCAACTCTGTCCAGGATACCCGGATATACTGTGAACTTATCCCTATCAACCATTGTAAATACTGTATCAAGATGCATAAACGCCCTAATTGGCGGTATCTGCACTGCAAGTACCTCCCTCAGGCTTTCATTTCCTGCGAACAGGTTCCGTGCAAGTATCTCGATACCGTTGGCAGAGGTCCTTTCACTACAGCCGACTGCCACAACCTCTTTGCCCAGCACCAGTATGTCTCCGCCTTCAATGCTGTGAGGTATGGTATAATTATACCATATTGGGGAGTAATCCTTCCTGAAAAGTGGATTGTAATCATATATGTATTTAATGATAAGCGGTTCCCTTCTCCTTGCATCCGTATGCATGGAGTTGATGGAAATACCGCTGCCTATGATAGACAAGGGATCTCTCATGAAATATAAGTTTGGTATCGGATTTATATACAGAGGGTAATCCTTCATTACATGATCCGAAAGGCTATACTCCCTCTCCACATCAGGTATATCCTTTTTATTCAGGCCTGCTATGGCTATTTCGGCCACTTCCGCAGAGCTTTTTTCAAACAGGTAGGAGAATATCAACTCCCGCAGCTCATGATTTTCTATGTGGCAGTGAAGCAGTATATCATTTATCAAGTTCCTTTTGACATCCACATTCTCAAGAGTCTCAGTCAGCAGCTCCTCGACATAATAAACACTGGTACCTCTTTGTCTCAATATTTCAGCAAACTCATCATGCTCATCTCTCATCTTCCTTAGCCACGGAATGTCATCGAACAAAAGCTCTCTCAGATAATCCGGGGTAAGTCTTTCCAATTCTTTACCCGGTTTATGCAACAGAACAGCTTTCAATTTGCCTATTTCAGATGTAACATTCAAAAAAGGTCCTCTGTCTGCATCGAACATTTGTTAATCTCCCTTCTATATGTTCCAATCTCCCGTATAACCAACTTTAGTATATACAAATAACATTTGTTACACAAGTGGCTGGAATTCAGTACCCAAGAGCATATTTACATTTTATCCCATAAGCCTGCATATTAATTCACCGATACAATGAATAAATATAAAGTACCTGAACATAGCCGACATATTTCTTATTCTAACCACTTTATATTCAATAATTAGACTCTGCCATATTTATGCATAGTATGCATATTAATTTAGAAGCAGGAATAAAAAATTATTATAAACATTTTGTGAAAATCATTTTTCATTCTTAATTCAAATTCTGCAAAATGGCCTCCTTGATTGTTATTGAATTCAAACTATATCTACAGTACTACCCAAAGTGCGCTCTGGATAGAAATAGAAAAAAAGGCAAAAAAAATCAAGAACCCTGAACGGGGTCTCAATTTTTGCCTCACAAGGTTGCCTATATAGTTTATACTTCGCCTATAAGGCGATAATTGCTATCAATACTTCAACAATTGATACTTCAAAAAGGCTAAGTCTTTAGTTGATAGGTAACTACTACATGCAGCCTATCTTTACATTGTCTTTACATGCAAATAGCTCGATAGACTTTGTCAGTATATCTGAATAGCTGAATGAGACGGTTCTCCCGAAATCTTCAGGCACTTCTCCTTCAATTCGTACTAAAAATATACTGGGGTATGTCTTCTCAATCACACCTTGCTTGATGCTTATCTTCTTCCTGCCTTTATTGGCTCTGAGCACAACTCTTTCCCCAACATAGTTGTCTATATTGCTTTTGATGAGGGAGAGGGTATTTTTTGAAGCCATAAAAAATCACCTTCCTTCCCAACATCTTTAATTTTATCATAACATATATTATATGTCAATTGAAACAAAATATTATATCAACTTATACTTTAATAGTCAAATTTTTTTATTTCAATTTACAGCTAATTATATATGATAATAGTACTATTATTCCCCGATTTTCATGTTTTTTATGAATAATATCAAAAAAACAGGGGTCTTTACAAAAAGCAGAACGGTCAATACCGTTCTGCTTCAATCCCATTTCCCAATATATCATAAAATTTCCGGATTGCCCTGAATATAGCTGCGGCTGCAGCTTCTCTGAAGCTTTGGTCGGCTAAAAGCTTTTCGTCCTCAGGATTACTTATATAAAGGAGCTGTACTATTACAGCCGATGCTTTGACCTCCCTCAGCAGATAGAATTCAGCCGTTCTTGCCCCTCTGTTCTTGAGCCCGAGGGATTTACTCAGCTCTTCGGTTATAAGCCTTGATAACTTTTCCCCCTGGCTGTCTCCCCTGTAATAGTATGTCTCAGTACCCGAAGCTGTAGAATTGGGAAAGCTGTTTTGTCCGACCGATAAAAAGAAGTCCGGCTTTTTCCTGTTTGATATGGCTGCCCTGTCAGATAGTACCAATGACGCATCACTGTCCCTTGTAAGGAAAACTTCAGCCCCTTGCGCCATAAGCAGGCTTCCAAGCTTCAGTATGATATCGAGATTGACATCCTTTTCTCTGAGGCCTGTAATGCCCTTGTTGTCATCACAGGCAGCTCCGCCTTGAGCTGCATCCAGCACAAGCCTGACGCCCTTTAAAGGCTTGTGGTCGTCTGGGATCTCCATTTGCTCAAAGTATATTCCTGTATAGTAATATTTCAGGATATCATGATAGTCTTTGCCCAGCTTCGCCATTTCGTTTGCTCCGCACTGGCAGAGTCCCAGCCCATGACCTGTTCCTATGCATTTGACAAGAAATTTCACAGGTATATAGTCAAATCTGGTTGAGTTGAGCTGAAGAAGCTCCCTGACTTCAGTTCCCTTCAAGGTCTTTGAACCAATCTTTATCCTGTTTATTTTCCCATGCTCGTCAACCTCAATATCTTCAAATATCCCCTGGATATTATAATATATCCCCTCAGGCTTACTTAGTCTGGTATTTAGAAGTTGCTCCAGTTCCACCAGCGTAAAGTACTTGTCTTTTCCACTATCCTCTATGTCCTTGCAGAAAGAGCACAGCACCCTTCTAAGATAGGTTATCCTGTTTCCTAGGACATTTTCTGAATTTTCTGTCGCGCCACCGCATCTATAATGGAAAAACGGCTTTATCGGCCTGCCTTCAAATATCATGATCTCCCTGTCTGTTGCAGCAACAGCCTCATAAACAGCCTGGGACACTACTACATCGATAAGACCGTATTCCAGACAATGACCCGGTTCGGTGCATATATCAAAGCTTTTATGATTCTCACAGCCTTTACCGCCATATATGAAGGTTTTTCTTGCGAGTTCCGTCCTCGCCATAACGGCAAAAGCTTTCAGAAGCTCAAAATCATGTTCCCCAACAGCATTGTAGCTTGTTATTCTTGCTGTCAGTTCATCTAAATCCAAGTCTACCCCAACATTTTTTTCACAGTCATATACCTTAAATAACATTCTATCCCCTCCCCTGTCATGGAGTATAGGGAGACCTGGGCATCCCCGCTCTGAATTTTCCTCTTGTCTGTATACCTCCAATGCCCTTTACCCCAGTCATGGTTCCCTCAAGCACTTCCTCTATCGGAGCTGTCCTATCAACGGGAGTGAATGCTATTTTTCTGCAGAGCATGACAGGATCAAGAGCATGTATCAGTATTCTGGCAGGTGAGCTTGCAAAATTTGCCCCTGCCGCCAGTATACCTTCATAATATGACTGGCATGCTCCTGCTATAATAACCAGCTCGTCAAAAGACTGCTGATATTTTCTGGCTTCCTTGACTGCTTCAATGAAATATTTCGAGTTCCTGTACCTGTCTATGGAATCTTTACCTGCTCCTTCCGGTTTTTGCATGCTGTCATGCCCGGTTATTACAACTATATCCGGATTGTTTTCCCCTAACAATGCCCTTAAAAGCTTGGGCTGCTCTGTTTCCGGCACTAGCTTTCCTACAGCATTGATCCCCTGCTCTTTATAATACTTCATACTCATAGACAAATAGTCCTTGTCACCATCTATATGCAGGACTTTTCCCGGCAACTCAAATCTGATGTATTCCTCTCTTTTCGGCAGCAGCCTCCCGGCCATGGAAATAGCCCTGAATCCGCTGGTTCTGGTCAGCTTTCCCAGCTTTTTTTCCAAGGCATTCAGTTCTTCATTCACCTTGTTCATTGGTATTTTTACAATATCTGACTCCGGTGCATCGGCAATAAGCCTATAGTTAAGTCCTTTCAGAATTATAGTTCTGCCCTCCTCTTTGCCAGCCACTATATCATTAACCTTGAACAGTACATCCAAGCCATAAGATTTTCTCGCTACAATATCTCCCACCTTAATATCCATTACCTGCAACCCCCTAATGCAACAACTTACAAGCTCTTTGACAGCCCGTATAATACATAGTATGTTGTTCATGCTGACAAGGTGAATGAAAAAAACAGTACTTTGTACTGTTTTTTCCAGATGCGAGATGCTAGATACGGGATGCGAGAGTTCAGGCTAAGTCTTCGAAGCCGTACGGGCGATTCATGAATCGCCCCTACTGGCTGCGAAGGCTTTTCTCAACCCACGTGCCACGTGCCAAAACCCTATATGTATCTCCTGAAATTCTCCACAAAATCCAGGGCTAATTCCTTCATTACGATTATGTCATTGTATTTACTCAGGAAGGTCTTCTCATCCCAGTCGCTCTTTCCCTTATAATATCTTTCGCTTACTCTCCAGAACTTCTGCGGGAATTCAAAAAGTGAAAGCATCAATGTAAGATCATCCTTACATAGAGGTGCAATGCTGCTGTAGTCTTCAATAAGCTCAAGGGCCATATCGATATCATAGCTGTAGCGTTTCAATATCTTCTGTATCAACGAAGCCAGGTCATATACCGGTAGCTCATGGCAGCTGTAATCGAAATCTATGACATTCACCTCTCCTTCCGGTCCTATGATCAGATTGTGATAAGTGTAGTCATGATGGCATATGGCATTGTCGATTTTGGCTTTTTTGCATATTTCATTATATCTGGAGTCCTTTAGGGTGTCAAAGCCTCTCCAGCACATTTCTATATAAAAGTCCACATCCTCAAGGAACATGACATCCAGCCTGCTCTTTTTCTTTTTACTGACCGCAAGCTCTTTGTATTCTATCAAATCATCAATTTTATTCCTATAGGACTTTACCCATTTACCTATATTGTTCCTGCTGGCAGCACCTGTAGCGGGAGAATAACCCTTACCTGCATTGTGCAGCTGTGCAAGTGCTTTTACGATCGCCTCCCTGTCATAGGGATTGGTAAAGGTGCATTCCCTTCCTCCGATATATTCTTCCATTACAAAAATTCTGTTCTCATATATTGCAAAGGGCAGCTGGTATTTGGACGGCAAATACCTGTCGAGCCTTGTGAAACCCCTCTCATACAGATATTCCTTGAGTCCGTGTATATATAATATCTTATCCGGCTCTCTGTAGGTCTCCTTTATTATCACCATTCCCCTGTCGGTCTGAGCCAGGTTTACAGCTCTCAAAGGCTTGCTGTATAGTATTCTGCACCCGAACTCTTTAGCAATAGCATCTATGTTCATCGGCAACACCTCATAATATACACAAAATTGCCCCGTACAGGGCTTTAGTAATTTATATGAGGGCTTATGGACACTTATACCGTAGAAATGAGAATATGACAGAATCAGGCTACGAGGCTGCGAGGTTTCGAGGCTGCGGGGAGTCAGGGTATTCCGTGGTACCCGTATCTGGACCCGTAAAGAATCCCCGAGCTTTCCTCGCAGCCTCGCAGCCTCGCAGCCTCGTAGCCCCGTAACCTGTTAAAGCACTCTCTTCTCAAATTCCTCAATAAACTTTCTCCGCATAAAGGTGTACTCGGATTTTGTATTCATCTTATCCACATAATCCTCTTCATCCCAGGCTTTCCTTTCAATATAATACTGTCTGGATACCATCCAGAAGTCCTGGGGAAAAAGGAAGAAGGGGGCAAGAATCTTTAGCTCCTCCCTGCTGACCGGGTTTCTGCGGTCATAGCTTTCGAGTATTTCCAAAGCCTTGTCAATATCCCAGTTCGACTTTTTCATATTTCTCAGTATCAGGCTTCCTACATCATGCATTCTTATATCCATTATGCTGTAATCAAAATCAACTACATACGTTCTCCCATCAAAGGTATGTAATATGTTATGATGGGCAAAATCATGATGTATAAAGCCTCCCCTGCCTGCCGCAGCCTCCGAGAGGCCCTTGTAATCAGCTTTATCAAGAAGCAGCAGCGCTTCCTCCCCGTCATTTATGCACATATCCACATATTCAAGATATATTTTGTCGATGTCACTCTTTTCCTGTTTTGCCTGCACCCGTTCCTTCATCTGCTTCATCTCGTCTATCCTCATACTGAAATTATCAGGCCATTTTCCAAAGTAGCATCTGCAGGTGGGGCATATCTCTGGCCTGTAGCCTTCCGCCGCATTATGCATGTGCGCAAGCACTTCTATAGCAGCGTCAAGATCCATTGGATTCAGGAAATCACATTCCCTGCCGTCTATCCATTCCGTAAGAAAATACTTTTCATCCTTAAAGCTTATAAAGTTCTCCCTGTTTTTCTGCTTTACTATACTGAAGGTATTTATAAAGCCTTTCTCCCTTAGATGCTCCACTGCTTCAAATATGAAATTCATATCCTCGATAGGAAACCTAAGCTTCTTAAGACAGAAAAATCCTTTGTCAGTAACTATCCTATATACACTTCTTACAGGAATTATCTGTTTGATTTTAAGCCCCATAGCCTCAAAAAGCCTGGCATCCAGGTCATATTCGCTAAGAAACTCTCTTTCCTGTTGTCTGTTCTCTTCCATAAAAAGTCCCATCCTCACTGATCGTTTCACCATCCTGGTAGAATATTGAGCCCTATGGGCGCAGGCTGCGAGGTTTCGGGGCTGCGAGGCTGCGGGGAGTCAGGGTATTCCTTAACAGCACAGGAACGGAAACCGTGGTTATCATTCCTGGACCCATAAGGAATACCTGAGCTTTCCTCGCAGCCTCGTCACCCCGCAGCCCCGAACCCCGAACCTTTTTACTTCATATCGACTCAAGATATTTAATAACCTCTTCTTTTCTCTTTTCCCTCCTTATGCTTCTTTCCAGCTTTCGTGCAAGCTCGGTTTCATTGTAGTTCTTCCTTCTTCCGTAGGCACTGTCCACAATCTTGTAAAATCTTTTAGGGTATATAAGAAACGCCGTTATTATCTTTATTGAGCACCTATCCAGGGGCTTTACGGCGGAATATGCCTCCAGTGCAGCATTTACCAGCTCGACCTTGTTCTTCCCCGAGAAGCTCTCAAATAGTGTCGCTATATCCGCTTCACAGATATCATAGCTGCATTCTTCCATATTGGTAATAAAAACGACTCCAGCTTCCTCCAATATCGCATGCTTCTTGAATTCGCTATGGGTTATCTGATTGCAGGCCATGGCCTGCCTGACCCTGTCAAGGTATCCGTTTTCCTTCAGAAGGCTATAGGAATATTGCATTTTATCAAGAAATTCGTTAACATTCTCAATAAACACTCTGTCAAAATCACTGTTTTTTTCTTTCAGACATATAATTTCCCTATACTTTTTCAGACTTATGGAATTAGCCTTGAACTTCTCCATCCATTTTCCCCAATCAACGCGGGCTCTGCTCCCCGGAACAGGTATAAACTGTTCCCCTGCCTTATGGAATTCTGCCAGCGCTCTCCCCACCGCTGCTGCAGCTTCCCTGGTGCCGATCTCATATACCCTGCCCTTTGTAAAATCCTGAAGTACATAGCTGTTCTTGTCATATCTCATGCAATAACTGCCGTTCAAGCTCCGGTTTATACAGCTGATCTCCTTGAAACCATTGTTGTAAATATGCTCATAGGCTGATGCTGCAAAAAGTATATTGGCCTCATCGCTCTTTGTCTCCTTCAGCCTTTTTATGCCTTTGTCCGTATAGACAAGTATGCCCCTGTCATCTTCCTGCATGTTTTTTACTTCCAAACCATACAGGCTTTCTATCAGAAGCTTCAAATCATGCCTTTTCAACTTTCCATATCCCCTGGACATAACATCATCCTTTCTTAGGGCGTTATTGTATAGTGCGATACATATAAGTTGTGATTATTAACACTGAAATGATCAGCAAGTTGTTGTGTTAATAATCACTTAGTGATGCCTGTGGTGGTGCTTATGATGTTTTTTAAGCTTTTTGCTTATTATCTTCCTTTTCTCCTTTTCCAGCTTCTCGATCTTTTCCTTGTGCTTGCCGAGCTTTTTAAGCTGTTTTATTTCATCCTTCATATCCTTAATCAGGCACTCCAGCCTTTCAGCCTGTTCTCCCGGGCTAATGCCGCTTCCTGTATTGAACATTTCATCATTTTCATGCTTATTATCACTCATAAGCCCAACTCCTTAATATTTAGATGCGAGATTCGAGATACGAGATGTGAGAATTGAGCTAAGCCTTTGAAGCCTATCCGGACGCCCGATGGGCGCCCCTACCCCCGGAACCTCGAAACCCCGGAACCCCGAAACCTTTATAGCTTCAAAAATTCCTTTAAAAATTTATCTCTGATTTCCCTGTCATTTACGATCCTGCCGAGGCGCATTAAGAAGTATTCCATAGTCCAGGGCTGTTTTTCCACATAGTACTGCAGTCCTACCTGCCAGAAATCCTGCGGAAAAGTCATAAATGCCTTTATTACCTTAAGCTCCTTCTGGTCTATGGGATATACCCTGTTGTACTCATCAAGTATTGTATAGGCCTTCTCAATATCCCAGACTCCATATCTCATGTTCCGTATAATGAGGCTGGAAATATCGTGAAGTCTGGTATCCATTATGCAGTAATCAAAGTCAATAAGATACACATTGCCATTATCCGTCATAAGGAAGTTATGGTTAGCCAGATCGTGGTGGCAGAACTCTCCGGCCTCTTTACTCTTTCCTGATACCTCCCAGTATGGGCTTTCATTTATCATGCCGGTACTTTCTCTGGCCTGCTGCCAGAAATATGACATATGCCTGGAAAACATCTCATCAAAATCGTCTATATACTCCTTTTCCTCTATTACCTTGCTGAATTCCAGCAGCTCCATGCTTTTCTTGTCACACTTCTCCACCCATTTGTTATAGAATACTCTGGGCTTGGCACCTTTGGGCGGTACATAGCCTGCAGATAAGCGATGAAGCTCTGCCGCTGCTTTTATGGCCTTCTTAAGCTCTTCATCCCTTTTAAACCTGCACTCTCTTGCTTCGATCCAATCCACAACATAGTAGACATACTTATCATCAGGTATACATATGCTTCCGTCGATAGTGGTACTGTATGGGATCACTCCTTCATATCCTTTTCTCTTCAGATGATTCACGGCTGAGTATATAAAGAGGAAAAATGACGGACTCATGTGGGCCCTCTTTAAGCACTTCACTCCGCAGTCGGTCTCTATCCGGCTGATATTCTTAATGTTATGGATGTCCTTGATCCTGAAACCGTACGATTCCTCTATAAGCTTTGTATCCATAAAGAATCCTCTCATTTTGCAGCATTTATACCATTATATGATACGGGAAAAATTGTGTTACTGCTATTACCAGGAATACCAGTCACAGGTACAAGGGCTGAAAAATATAATGTTTATTATGGGTATTCCGCTGGGGCAAGATGCGAGATGCGAGACTCGAGATGCGAGTATTCTGCAGAAAAGTCTTCGAAGCCTTGCTCTGGCTCTCGCATCTCGCATCTCGTATCTCGTATCTAATATATAGGGGTGAATTATATGCATATTTGCATAGATGTCAGGGGAGCAAAGCTTTATGCCGGTACCGGCATAGGCACCTATACAGCAAGACTTATGGAGAATATAATCAATATTGACAGCCGGAACAATTACAGCTATTTCTGGCCAAACGACGGTTATGACTTTCTCCTGGGGAAAGACAATATTAATCTCACATTGTTTGGCGAAAAGAACAAAAGATTCTGGGATGAGATATTCCTTCCTGCCCAGGTGAGGAAAAGCAACTGTGATATCTTCCATCTACCCCAGAACGGGCTGGGGCTTCCCAAGTCAAAGCACTGCTCCTACATTGCAACTGTGCATGACCTTATACCCTATGTTATGCCTGAAACCTGCGGTAAAAGCTACCTGGATAAGTTTCTGGAGGAAATGCCTTACATACTTGAAAAATGTGATAAGGTAATCACCGTATCCAACTATTCCAAGCAGGATATCATAAAATACTTCAAGCTTCCTGAGGATAAGATCATAGTCACATACCTGGCTGCCGACAGCAGATTCAGGCTTATGGAAAAAGAAAAGGCCTGGGATTTCCTGAGAAAGGAATACAGCTATTCAAACGACTTCATACTATATCTCGGCGGCTTCAGTCCCAGGAAAAATGTGGAGGGCTTGCTGCAATCCTTCAGCAGTCTATACCGGGAGCTCCCCGGATATTATGACCTGGTGCTGCTTGGGGCGTCCAGGGATAACCACTATGAGCTCAAAAAAAAGGTAGAGGATATGGGCTTGACCGACAGGGTGGTTTTCGCAGGATATGTGCCTTACGAGCATCTGCCTTACTTCTATAACTGTGCCTCTCTGTTCGTGTACCCCTCCTTATATGAGGGGTTCGGCCTGCCTCCTCTTGAGGCTATGACCTGTGGAACTCCCACTATTACCACAAATGTGACTTCAATTCCGGAGGTAGTAGGAGACGGAGCTTTACTGGCAGATCCATATGACACAGACGAGCTGACTGATAAAATCTACAAAACCATAGCAGACGCCGGATTCAGAGATGAACTTACAGCCAAAGCCCTGAGAAGAGCCTATAATTTTTCATGGAAAAAGACAGTAATTGAGACGATAAAGGTATATGAAGAGGTGTATAATAGTAGATAGACACTAGTCGCCAGTCGCTGGTCGCTAGTTCAGGGCAGGGCTATGGAGGCTGGTTGTGCGGGCTTTAGCAAGGCGTTGTAGGGGGGAACAGTGTTCGCCCGCACAGGCTCCGAGGGCCTGCTCAAACCACGTGCCGCGAGCCGCACGCCAATACTAACGGAGGAATACAGATGAGAAAAAGCAATATGTTTTTCATTATATTGGTTTTAACTTTATTAATAGCACTTACAGGCTGTACTGATAAGCAGGAGGCAAACAGCAGCTTCAATATTCCTGAAGCTGAAAAAATACAGAATGTACTGGATGATTTATCTTCGGCTATTATGGAAAAGAACAGCGAAGCAATTGACAGCAGTTTTTCAGAGGGCTGTCCCCGGCGCGGACCTGAGCTGGACAACCTGAAGCAGCTTACGGACAGCGTTGAGCTTGCGAGCTACTCACAAGCTGTCGCAGCTTCGAAAAGACTTCGTGATGGAGTCGTATGCACAGTCAGAATAAGCTTTGAGGGCAATTCCGGCAATAAAAGCATCAACAGCCAATCCATAAGGGACATATATTTCATATATGAGAAGGCGACCTGGAAAATAGGTGACTATAACTACTACCCGTACAAAAACCCCACTGTTGTAGTAGGCAGTGAAAGCATATTATATGACGCCGCTTACCGGATGAGCGGGGAGCTATCATCGAAGCTGCGCACCGACACGGAGCACCTTCAGTCTTATGGGGATATCATAATGGTCGGTACCCCCTATGATAATGCATCCATTCTTGATCTGGAGGAAAAGGGCCTTACGGTAGTCAGGGTCACCGATGATTATCCAGGCAGTGACCTGGGGATCGTCCAGGTCATGTCCAATGTGGAGAATTACCGGCATGTGGTGGTAATCCAGGGCAGCAGTATAAAAAATGCTGAGAATTCAGTTGAATTTATGACCCGATACTTGAAGGACAACCCTTACCTTAATCCCGGTGTTTATTTTATAGAAGAAAACAGCCTGAGAAAAGCCAATCCTCTTGAGCTTACCACTCTGGTCACTCTCGATATGGATAAATCCTCCCAGCGGCTTAAAGAGGTGCAAAAACATATGGAAGCCAATATATCTGTTATTGAAGAAGAGCTCCTCTCTGAAAAAGAACAGCTTCTAAAAGAACAGAATTATCTTGACAATCAATACCATGAGGATTATGTCAAGGCTTTTTCCAGATATGAGTTTTACCCGGAGCAGTCTTTATTCGACAGCATGGTGCTTATAAATGCAAACTTCACGGACAGCCGGTTGTGCACCACAGCCTTCAAGCTGCCATACGGGAATAACAGCGGAACGGCATATGCCTATACCGATTATATCAACCGCAACATAAGCCTGACTACCGACAGAGCCAATGATGACAAAGGTCCGTTATTGAAGGACAGCACCGGGCATATACGCACAGCCCACGAAATAGGCGGTTCTGCAAACGAGCTTGAAATTACAGGCCTGGGCACAGCAGTTCTGAGGCTCTCAGGCTTTTCTTCCCAGGAAGTGTATAGTATAACAACATCTTCAGGAAATGCTGTATTCTTTAATATTGACGCTGGTTATGCCGCCAGCCCCGCAAGTACGGTAATGTATACTCCTGAGCTGCAGTTTCCGGTTGGTGACCTGATCTCTGTCTATAATGACGGGGCTTTCCTGAGCTGTGAAAATAACAACACCAACCTGGATACCGCAGAAGCTTCTGAAATCTATGATAGAGCTGAGGAACTGTTCAGATTGTCCGGCCGGCCGTCAAGAAAAGCACCGGCAAAGGTACCCTTCAGGAAATCTGCGCTAACAGAGCTGCTGGATGTTCCATATGACTCAGAGGATATTTATGACCTGCTCAGGAATGCTTTTATTATAGATGATACCCCCTGCCTCTATTCTACACTGGATGAAGCGCGGGAGCAATTGAGCTCTGTCATGGGCAGCCTGCTGGCCGTGAAATGCACAAGATATCTGATAAACACAGCCTCCAGGTATCCGGCCAGTCAGTTTGATTATGCCAGGTATGCCGCCGGCCTTATAAACGTGGAACATCCCAATGTCTATGCAGAGGCTTCTCTTGATTCAAGACTGCTAAAGGATTTAAGCGGTGGGATCTCCAACCTTCTATCCGATGATACGGAAAAAACGCAGAGAATAATTGATATTCTTAAAGATATTTCAGAAGAGGAGAGAAATCCGGATATGTTCTTTTCTCCCGATTATTGCATAGCCAACAAGGCGGGAAGCCACAGGGATAAAGCACTGCTGGCCTTCGGCCTGTATGGTCAGCTCACGGGCGGCAATGAAAATGCCTGGATTGCCCTGGGTGAGAACAGCTCCTATCTGGTTTTCGAAGAGGAAGACCGCTGGAAATACCTCGACTGCAAGTATAATGTCCTTAAGGATTACATAGATGATGATATATATGTTGCCTTCAACAAGGAATTTGTATATAATGAGAAGCTTGATATAGGAACTCCTCCTGATTTTATAAGATAGGCTGCGGGGTTGCGGGGCTGCGAGGAAAGCTTGGGTATTCCTTGCGGGTCCAGGTACGGATACTAAAATATTTAAATTAAAAATTGATGGACTATAGAAATTGTATTGTTTGAAACTGGCGGAACGGTTTAGAACCGTTCCCTACGTTCTCCCCGAAACCTCGTAACCTCGCAACCCGCGCCCATAGGGCGCTTATACATATTTGCTTGTTTCCTCACTCTTTACCAGCTCTTTTATCATAAGCTTGATGTCCTGGTCCCTGTCCTTTTTGCATACCAGCACCACATCATCCGTCTCTACTATTATCAGGTCCTCGACTCCCAGTGCGGCAATAAGCCTTTTATTGCCGTACAATATGCAGTTGCGCGAGTCCAGTACCGTGTGCTCTCCCTTTACTGAATTGCCGTTTTCGTCCTTATGCATATATCTCTCCAACGCAGTCCAGTTTCCTATATCATCCCAGAAAAAGCTGCTTTCCATAACATATACATCCCAGGTCTTCTCCAGTATTCCATAATCGATGGATATACCGTCGATTTTGTCATATTCTTCTTCAACTATTCTGGTCTCTTCAGGATTTCCTATATGATCACTCATTCTTTTCAGGCTTTGATACATCTCGGGAAGGAATTTTTTATATTGCTTAAGCAGTACGGCAGCTTTCCAGATGAACATCCCGCTGTTCCAGAGGTAAGTGCCTTTGTCGATGAACTCCTGAGCTTTTTCCCTGTTAGGCTTTTCTGTAAACCTTTTTATTTTGTAAGTAGGTATTTCCCATGGCCTATCTATTCTTTTCCCGGTTTCAATATATCCATAAGCCGTCTCCGCTCTCGAAGGCTTTATGCCCATTGTTACCAGGCAATTGTCTGAACCTGCTATTTCGATACCCTGCTTCAGGGTCTCGATAAATCTTGCTTCATCCTCTATATAATGGTCGGAAGGAAGTACGATCATAACCGCTTCCGGGTCTTTTTTAAGAAGCTTTACGGCTGAATAACCTATACAAGCAGCGGTCTCTTTTATTTGCGGCTCTATAATAAGGTTCTCCTTCAGCATTTGAGGTACCTGCTCTTTTATAGTCTTGACATAGCTTTTGTTTGTCACCATATAAATGTTCTCAAGGGGAATGAACCTGCCGATCCTGTCTATTGTAAGCTGGATCATGGTTTTTTCCCCTACTGTATTCAAGAATTGCTTTGGATACATCTTCCTGCTTATAGGCCAGAACCTGCTGCCTGAACCTCCGCACATTATTACCACATGGTTCATAGTCACACCTTCCTCCGTAATAACTATAATATGCGGTTTGGCGCAATAGGTTACTTTTGCAGGAAGGCATTTGCGTTTAGTCACTAGTCACTAGTGCCTCGTAACGTATATCCCTTCTTGAGCATGCGAGGCACTGAATCAAGGTTGTGATTTTTAACACTTTTAAAGACAAGAAAGTTGTTGTGTTAATAATCACTAGGTCAGAGGCAGACTTCGAAGCCTTGACCTGATTCTAGTGACCAGAGTCTAGCGACTAATGACTTATTTTGCCCGTTTCAGCAGCTCGGCTGCTATGTCTTCGGGGTATACCCCCATATAGTTCATCAATACGGTCAAATGATAAACCAGGTCGGATATCTCATATATCACTTCTTCCCTGCTTTCATTCTTTGCTGCTATCACTACCTCCGTGCTCTCCTCCCCTACTTTTTTCAGGATCTTGTCGATGCCCTTTGAAAAAAGATAGCAGGTATAGGAGTCAGGAATGGGATTCTCTTTCCTGTCTCCAACTTTTTTGTACAGAGCTTCAATAACCTTTCCTATGTCTGCAGCTTTCTCATCACCGTCAAAGGATCCGAGGCTCCTGTAAAAACAGCTCCTGTTTCCTGTATGGCAGGCTGCACCCTTCTGCAGAACCTTCAAAAGCAGACAGTCCCCATCGCAGTCATAAAGTATCTCCTTTATCTCCTGTATGTTCCCCGAGGTTGCCCCCTTCTCCCAGAGCTCTTTCCTGCTTCTGCTGTAAAACCATGAGCGTCCGCTTTCCAGTGTCCTCTCCAGGCTTTCCTCGTTCATATATGCCTGCATCAACACTTCTCCGGTCTTATAGTCCTGCACTATTGCAGGTACCAGCCCTTTGTCATCAAATTTAATATCATCAATTACCATATAATTTCTCCCATCTATAATATTCGGGCAAGAGGCAAGAGGCAATGGGATTTCTGGGATAGGCTTCGAAGCCCGGCTTGAACCTATTGCCCATTGCCCATAGCCCATTGCCTATAAGATTGCTTCGCAATCTTATATTCTTACGCTTATTCCTTGCTGATACAGGTAAGCTTTTAACTCTCCGATACTCAGGTCGCCATAGTGGAACAGTGAAGCTGCAAGTGCAGCATCAGCCTTTCCCTCTTTGAGGACCTGCGAGAAATCTTCCTTTTTTCCTGCGCCTCCTGAGGCTATGACAGGTATGTTAACCACTTCTGCAACCTTTGAGGTCAGTGCAATATCATAGCCATCCCTGGTACCGTCTGCATCTATGCTGGTAAGGAGTATTTCCCCTGCGCCCAGCCGACAGACATTCCTGCACCATTCCAGCACATCTATCCCTGTGCTGTTCCTGCCCCCATGTGTATATACCTCCCAGCCTCCTGCGTCCGCCTTGAGCTTTGCGTCAACAGCAACCACAATGCACTGGCTTCCGTATCTTCTTGCCGCTTCATAAACAAGCGATTGGTCCCTCACTGCCGCACTGTTAAGGGATACCTTGTCCGCACCTGCATGAAGCAGCACATCTATGTCCTCCAGGCTGTTTATCCCCCCTCCCACTGTAAGAGGTATGAATATCTCCCTTGCGGTTGCCTTTACCACATCGACCATAGTGCCCCTGCTTTCTATGGATGCTGTGATATCAAGGAACACAAGCTCATCTGCTCCTGCGGCATTATACACCCCTGCCGCTTCAACAGGGTCTCCCGCATCCCTGAGGTTATTGAAGCCCACTCCTTTTACAACCCTGCCGTTTTTTACATCAAGGCAGGGAATTATCCTTTTTGCCAGCATACTATCCCTCCACAGCCTTAAGGGCATCCTCCAGCTTAATGACTCCGGCATACAGGGCCTTGCCTATTATTACTCCCTCTGCCCCTGTGTCCTTGATGGCCATAAGGTCGTCTATACTCTTGACCCCTCCTGATGCAGTTATCCTTGCCCCCTCAACATTACACATTTTTTCTATACCCGAAATATTGGGCCCTTTCATTGTTCCATCCCTGGAGATGTCCGTATATATTATATTTTTGCAGCCTTTCTCCACAATTTTGTTTGCGAAGTTATAGGCACTGAATTCACTTACATTCACCCAGCCTTTTATGGCCACATAGCCATCTATGGCATCAATACTTACTGCAACCTTATCCAGGTATTTCTTCAGGCCTTTTTCCAGAAGCTCCTCATCCAATACTGCTCCGGTACCCATAATGACTTTTGCCGCCCCTGTCTCAAGCGCCCCCGTCAGGTCTTCAAAGCTTCTCAAGCCGCCTCCGATTTGTACCGGAATGCTTACAGAGCTTATTATCTTCTCAATTGCAGCCCTGTTCCCCATTTTCCCATTAAAGGCTCCGTTGAGATCAATGATATGCAAGGCCTTTGCGCCCTTCTGTTCCCACATTTTCGCCGCATCCAGCGGATCATCATAAAATACCTCCATTTTTTCGAGATTTCCTTCTTTGAGCCTCACACATTTCCCATCATAAATGTCTACTGCCGGATAAATTTTCATATGATCATCTCCTTAATATTTTTCAATATGGCAAGCCCGGTCTCACCGCTTTTTTCCGGGTGAAACTGCAGCCCTATGATATTGTCTTTCATTACAACTGCGGGTATGTCGCCTCCGTAGCTGCTGACGGCGCATATGTCGCTTACGGCTTCTGCCCTTGCAAAGTAGGAATGGACATAATACACATAAGCCTCATCCTTGATTCCCTCAAGTACCTTGCATTCATTTCTCTTCTCAAGGGTATTCCAGCCCATATGGGGAACCTTTACCGTGTCCGGTATCCTGTCCACCCAGCCTTTAAAGAGCCCCAGCCCCTCAAACCTTCCGCCCTCCATGCTGTAATCAAACATCAGCTGCATTCCAAGGCATATTCCCAATATCGGCTTCCCTTCAGCCACCTGCTTCAGTATCACCTGGTCCAGCCCTTCAGCCTTCATATTCAGTATTGCATCGCAGAAGGCGCCTACACCCGGGAGGACGATCCCGGAACAGCTGTCCAGAACTTCTGCATCCCTTGAGACCGCAATATCGGCCCCCAGGTATTCAAAAGCCTTTTTCAGGCTGTATATGTTACCTACCCCATAATCAACAATTCCCAGCTTCATAGTCTAAATACACCCCTTTGTAGAGAGCAAGCCCTGGGCTTTATCCGCCTTCAAGGCTTCCTTCAATGTCCTTGCCACAGCTTTGAATATGCATTCTGCATTGTGGTGGGCATTTTCACCGTACTGCAAATTGATATGCAGGGTTATAAAGGAGTTGCTTACAAAAGCTTTAAAGAATTCCCTGACGTTCTCTGTGTCAAAGTCCCCTATGCGTCCCTGCAGTATACTGCAGTTATATACAAGATTAGCCCTCCCGCAGAAATCCACGGCTGTCATGCAAAGCGAGTCATCCATGGGAAGCATCGTACTGCCGTACCTGGCAATGCCTGTTTTGTCGGCAGTGCATCGGGACAATACCTTCCCCAGAACTATTCCTACATCCTCAACAGTATGATGAAAATCCACCTGTATATCTCCCTGTGCTTTGACAACAAGATCAAATCCGCTGTGTCTGGAGAGCTGCTCCAGCATGTGATCGAAGAAAGGGATCCCGGTATCTATATCATATGTACCGCTTCCATCCAGATCAAGTTTTACATATACCTCAGTCTCATTTGTCTTCCTGGATATTTCGGCCGCTCTTTGCAGATCAAGCTCCTTCATACAGCACCTCCTTTACTGCTTCGTAGAATTTTTCATTTTCTTCAGGACTTCCGATTGTGACCCTTAAACAATCCTTAAGTACCGGATCAGAATAGCTTCTGACATGGACCCCTGCTTCCCGGAGCCCTGCAAATATTTCCCCTGCCCGGACCGTGCGCATCAGTATGAAATTGCTCCGGGATTCAAAGCACTGGAGCCCTTTTAATGTTGAAAGCCGTTCAGCAAGCTTATCCCGCTCACCCTTTATTATTTCTACTCTTTCCGCCATTATATCGGCGTTTGCCAAAACCTCAATTGCCGCAGTCTGTGTAAATGCATTTACATTAAAGGGGGCGCGGACTCTGTCAATGTAGCCTACCGCAGCCGGACAGGCCAGCATATAACCCAACCTCAGCCCCGCTATTCCCAGAGCTTTGGAAAGTGTCCTCAAAACAATGAGGTTGTCATACCTGTCAAGGAGCCCCACAGCAGTTACTCCTGAGAATTCATAATATGCTTCGTCAACAATCACAATACCGGGTGCTGCCTCCAGTATCCGTTCAATTTCCTCCAGTTCAAGGCAGCCGCCGGTAGGATTGTTGGGATTGCATAGAATAACGAGCTTGGGTTTTTCTGCTTTGAGTCCGGCAATGAATCCATCCGGCTCCAGTTCAAAATTGCTGTCCAGGTCATACTCCCATATTCTTGCACCGCATATGGTCCCATATATCTTATACATTGAAAATGTCGGACTGTAAACCGCAATTGTGTCTCCCGGATCGATAAATGCCTGAAGGATCACACTTATAAGCTCATCGGAACCATTGCCTATGGCAATACGTCCGGTATCAACACCAGTATAATCTGAAACCGCCGTTTTAAGCTCTGTGCAGTTGCTGTCAGGGTACCGGTTGAATTCCATCGTCCTGATCCTGCCGATAAGTGCTTCCTTCACCCTCTCATTCAGGCTCCAGGGTATCTCATTCTTGTCAAGAGCTATTCCCTGAAGCTTTGGCTCCACTTTATAGCTTTCTATCTCAAGAGCTCTTTTTGAAATTAAATCATCTATCATTTTGAAGCCTCACTTTCAGTGCATTGGCATGGGCTTCAAGTCCTTCAGCCTCTGCGATTCTTATTGCGGCAGGCCCGTATGCCGCCAGATCCTCTTTGCTGTAATAAATCAAGCTCGACCTTTTCTGAAAATCCCTTGTTGAAAGAGGGGAAAAGAAAGCCGCCGTACCATAGGTCGGTAATACGTGATTGGGTCCGGCAATATAATCACCTATGGGCTCTGTGGAGTAAGCTCCAAGGAAAATGGCTCCTGCATTCCTGATATCCTTTAATACTCTGAAGGGATTTTCCGTTATGATCTCCAGGTGCTCCGGTGCAATCCTGTTTATTATACGCGCAGAGTTCTCTATCTTATCGACCACAAAAGCCACCGAGTTATTCTCCAGAGCCTTTATGATTATGCTCTTTCTTTTCATTCCTGCAAGCTGCTTTTCTATTTCACTGCCTACTTTGCCTGCAAAAGCTTTTGAGTCGGTAACCAGAAAACATCTGGCCATTTCATCATGCTCTGCCTGGGACAGCATATCAGCTGCGACCCAGGCTGCATTTGCACTGCCGTCTGCAACTACTGCAATTTCGCTGGGGCCTGCTATCATATCTATATCCACAAACCCGTATACTTCCCTCTTTGCAGCTGCTACATATGCATTGCCCGGACCTACTATCTTGTCGACCTTGGGTATTGTTTCAGTACCGAAAGCTGCTGCCGATATGCCCTGGGCTCCTCCCACCCTGAAGACCCTGTCAATTCCCAGGAGTTTTGCCGTTGCTGCTATATATGGATTTATGCCGCCCTCTGGGGAAGGAGGGGTCAGCAGTATTATCTCTCTCACTCCCGCAATTATGGCAGGTACGGCGCACATTACGACAGTGGAAGGGTATGAGGCTTTACCGCCGGGCACATATATTGCCGCTTTGTCTATGGGAGTTACCCTGCTGCCCAGCACGCTGCCATTGTCTGTCATTATGCTGAAGTCCCCGTCGGCCAGCTCTTTATGATATCTTTTCACATTGGCTATGCTTTTGCTTACTGCAGCTATGAAGGCAGTATCCGCTTTTTCTGCTGCAGTCTCAAACTCATCGGCACTGACCTGGAAATCTCCTATATCCTTCACATTGTCAAATTTTCTGCTGTATTCAAGAACTGCGCTGTCTCCCCTGTCTCTGACATCACTAACTATCTTTTTCACTGCAGCCGTTACTTCCTCGGGTATGAAGCTGTCTCCCTTTTTGTTTAAAAAGCTTTCACTGTCGTATTTATCCTCCCATGACACTATTCTGAGCAATGGTCTCCCCTCCTTCAATCGAATTGCTTATAGCCGCTGCGAAGGTATTTATGCTGCTGTTCTTAAGCTTGTAGCTGACCCGGTTCACAATCATCCTGGCTGTTATACTGCAGATCTCCTCATATACTATAAGTCCGTTCTCCTTTAAGGTTCTTCCGCTTTCTACAATATCAACTATCGCATCTGACAAGCCTATGATCGGAGCAAGCTCTATCGAGCCGTCGAGCTTTATTATTTCCACTGATTCTGCTTTCCTGTTGAAATATTCTGCTGCTATCCTGGGATATTTGGTTGCGATCTTCCTTACTGCTGGTCTTGCCTGACTCTTTTCCGAAGGACCCGCCAGGACCATCCTGCAGCCGCAGGTCTTGAGATCCATTATTTCGTATACCTGGCTCTGGGTCTCCATAAGTACATCCTTTCCTACAATGCCTATATCTGCCGCTCCGCTTCCCACATATACCGGAACATCCGAAGGCTTTACCAGAAAGAACTCCACTTCCTTGTCCTTATCAATGAAAATAAGCTTTCTGGATTTGAGATCAAGGATATTCCTGTAAGCGCCTGTGTCAAGCAAAAGCTCGCTTACTTTATCAGCCACCCGGCCTTTTGCTATGGCTATCTTCAACATTTGCAATGCTCCTTCCTATCTGAAATCGGCTATGTCATCATAACCGTATTGTTTGCAGTATTGCCCGGGATCGGCTATGTCGTTGCAGTTCATAAGGTTTACTATTGTTCCCTGCTTCCTGCGGCCTTCGGAATACTCCAAAGCTTCAATGAACCTCTTTTCGCTGAAAACGGCCAATACCTTATACACTTTCTCCTGCCGGAGGTTCTCCTTTGCCGCCGCTTCAACCATTGTATCGACATATACTGCAAAGCCGGCTGCAGTCGTACTTATGCCCAGCTCAAGAAGCAGATCGTCATACCTGCCTCCTGAGATCACTACGTCACTTGTCCCCTGTGCATACACCTTGAATATCAAGCCGGTATAATATTTCATATTCCCGGTCATTCCCGCATCTATTATCAGATTGGCTGCCAGACCCATATCCTTGCATCTCTCGCATATTTCATAAAGATAACCGGCGGATTTCCTGACAGTTTCATTGATTATGATTTCGTCTATCCTTTTGAAAATATCCTCAGGCTTTCCGAAAAAGCAGGGGAGCTTGCAGATTATTTCCTTGTACCTGCTGTCAACCGGAAGCTCATACACCTCTTTTTCAAGCTCTACCAGATTCTTTTCGCTTATAAGTGAGATAATATAGCTCTTCTTTTCTTCCGTTAATGGAAGGTCTTCGAAAACGCCTTTGATAATGCCCGCATGTCCTATATCTATCTTGTAATCCGACACTCCGGCTTCCCTTAAGCATCCCCTGGCCATACTCAGAACCTCTATATCCAGCCACTTTCCTGAGCATCCGAATATTTCCGCCCCAACCTGGCTGAATTCCCTTCCTGCGACCCGTTTCTTCCTGTCAGCCCTGTACACATTTCCCATATAAGACAGCTTCATGGGCTTCTGCTGATCTTTAAGCTTGGTGGCTACGACTCTGACCGTCGGGACTGTCATATCCGGCCTCAATACTATTACTCTTCCGTCCCTGTCTATTGTCTTTATGATACTTTCATTTTCAACAGGTGATATGTCCTCTGAAAATAATTCATAGTATTCAAACAGCGGCGTTTCTATACGGCAGAAGCCGCAGGACTGCATATAATGCTGCAGCCTTTCCTGCAGTATAGTCCTTTTGCTGCTTTCATCAATAAGGATATCTCTCATACCCTGAGGAATTCCAATACTGTGCATAGTTTTGTCCCACTCCCTTTTTAGAATTTGGCGTTTATGTACGGGCGATTCATGAATCGCCCCTACGAAATTACATCATAGATAAAATAAAAACCCGCAGGTATTATTTACCTACGGGGTTTTTTAATATTTCATCCCATAGGCACAAGCACAAATAGCACTCATGCCCAGGGAAAATTTCCTGAAAGGCTTAAGTGCTCTGCCTATGATGATGTAATCTGTTTGTCATGCAATTGATGGTATTCATAAAATCAGCTCCAAAACATTTTTTGGTTTTCATTTACTATAATACATTATAAGCCCTTCTGTCAAGAATTGATTCTATATTTTATATATTTCTTTATATTTATTCTCCAGGTAGTCGGTCAGATACTTTGGATTGATCTCTTCACCCGTGACTTCTTTGAGAATCTCTGCAGGCTCCATAAGCTTCCCATGTTTATATATTTTTTCCGACAGCCACTCTTTTATCTTTGTCAGCTCACCCTTCTCCACAAGGGCATCGAAATTTTCAATTTCTTTTTTTGCTGTATTGTAAAACTGCGCCGAATAAATATTTCCGAGGGTGTATGAAGGGAAATAACCGAAGCTCCCTCCTGCCCAGTGAACATCCTGCAGCACGCCCTTGGTGTCACTCTGCGGCACTATCCCCAGATACTCCTTCATCTTTCCGCTCCAGATCTCCGGCAGCTCCGCCACTTCTATTTCCTTGTTGATAAGAGCCTTCTCTATTTCATACCTTATCATCACATGGAGGTTGTATGTGACCTCATCGGCTTCCACCCTGATAAAGGAAGGCTCCACCTTGTTTATCGCCCTGTAGAACTCATCCGGGCTTACGGCCTCGAGCTGTTCCGGGAAAACCTTCTGCAGCTCCTTATAATACTGCTTCCAGAAGCCGCGGCTTCTTCCTATGATATTCTCCCAGAACCTTGACTGGGATTCATGTATTCCCATGGAAGCCCCCGTACAAAGCGGAGTCCCGTTCAATTCAGGAGAAATGTTCTGCTCGTACAGTGCATGTCCGCCCTCATGCATGCAGCTCATGAGCGCACTGCTTAAATCATTGGGATAGTAATGGGTTGTTATTCTGACATCTCCCGGGTTTATGCCCGTGGTGAAGGGATGCTCGCTCTCGTCAAGCCTTCCAGCTGTAAAGTCGTATCCCATCTCCCTCAGTATATAAAGGCCAAACTCCTCCTGCCTTGCAATATTAAAATATTGCTTCAGCATATCATCACAAGGCTGGCAGGAAGACTCCTTCAGCTTTGCCACCAGAGGGACTATCCTGTTCCTCAGTTCGTCAAATATCATGTCCAGCTTATCCACTGTCATTCCCGGCTCGTATATATCCAGGAGGGTGTTGTATTTATTGTCCTTATAGCCCCACAGCTCAATGAACTCCCTGTTAAAGGCAACTATCTTCTCAAGGTAAGGCCTGAATAGCTCAAAGTCGTTATTGTTCTTCGCATCCTCCCAGACAGACTCTGCCTGTGAAGTCAGAATAACATATTCTTTATGCCTGTCTGCCGGTATCTTTTTATATCTGTCAAACTCCTTCCGGCATTCCTTTACTACAGTCTTCATAATATTGTCAAGCCTGCTGCTTCTGTCCGGCTCACCGAAGTATTCCAGGTATTTCTCCATCTCTGCAGAAGTGGTAAGCTTGAATATCTCTGCAGACAGCATGCCTATGACCTCAGCCCTCTGGGTCATGCCCTTCTTTGGCGCTCCGGTCCTCAGATCCCAATAAAGCACTTCCAGTGCGTCATTGTAATACCTGATCCTTTTGATCAATTCCATAAAACCGTTTCTCATGTAATCTAACCCCTTCTCAAATTAATCTTACATAGTCCCACCCTAATCTAGTGACTAGAGTCTAGCGTCTGGTGACTTATTGTGTGTTCCGTGGTTTCCGTTCCTTCAGCATATTTCCCGGGAAATACCCATCATTCGACTTATTTAAGCCTTTTCCATATAAACCCTGCTGCCGGCGCCGTTAATTACCGGGGCTTCTACCACAAGGCGTCTTGTGATCCTGCTCTTCAGTTCCGGTACGTGACTTATAAGCCCTATGACCCTTTTCTGATCACTCAGTCTTTCCAAAGCATCTATTACTGTATCCAGAAGACTGCTGTCCAAAGTTCCGAAGCCTTCATCAAGGAAAAAGAACTCCAGAGGGCACTGTCCTTTAAGCTGTATCTGCGAAGACAAGGCAAGAGCGAGAGCAAGGGATGTTAAAAATGTTTCCCCTCCTGAAAGGGTAGTTACCTGTCTCTTGATCCCCCCATTGGCATCATCCCGGATTACAAAGCCGTTTTCCGTATCCAGCTCCAGTCCGTATCTGCGTCTGGTCAGTGTGCCAAGTGTCTCAGAGGCTTCCCTGGCAATATATCTGAGACGCTCCTCCGATATATACTCTATGAATGCATTTCCTTTAAGCAGGTTCTTGAAAAGCTCAAGATGTTCCTTTTTTCTGGAGTATTCCCGATGCTCACCACCAAGGGTAAGCCAGCTGGCATAATTGGAGCTTATCGTCTCGAACCTGTTCTTCGCGCTTTCATAGGCAGCAATACTGTTTTCCTTTGAAAGCTTAAGCTCCTCATACCTGCTGCTGATTTCCTGCCACAGCTCTTCAGTTATGCTTCTTCCGGACAGCTTCTTCACTATTACTTCTTTGTGTGCTTTTGTACTGCTAATGGCCTCCTCATATTCCTTGACGGCATTTTCCTGGAGCGCCAGCTTGTCTTCCGGCATAAAAGCTTCCATAACTGCCTCAAAAGAAGCAAAGCCTTTGCCTGCAAGCTCCCTGTCCAGTCTCTCGCTGTCGCTCTTCAGCTTTTCCTGGTATATCTCCCTCTGCTTCTCGCATACCTTCTTATCCTTGACAGCTTTTTCATAGCTTTCTCTGACTGAATTGACATTCTCCTGAGCTTTTTGTTCCATTTTTGTCAAAGCAGACATTTCCTCTTCTGCCTTTGCTATTTCTGCTTTTATGTCCTTATCCCCTATGAGGGCTTGAATTTCCTTCTCCTTCTCCTCCTTACGGTACTTGAAGCCTCTACCCTCTGCCGTGTTTTCCGAAAGCTTCTCCACATCAAGCTTTTTTGCCTCTTCTGATTTCTCGAGCTCCTTTCTAAGCTCTAAGGCACTATTCTCATTGGACTGCAGCTTCCTATAAAGCTTCTCCGCTTCATGATCATTGTTCTTTATGCTCTCAAGCTCCGCCTTCATGCTGCTTATTCCCAAAGCCTGCATGATCCCGTCGCAGGCCTTCTTCTTAGTGCTGTAATCCTCTTCCGCTTCAATACATGCCTTTTGCAGTTCCCCCAGATGCTTTCTGTCCGCTTCCAGCTGTGAACGCTTTCCGCTGCTTTCCACCTGATACCGGTTATATTCAGGCTCTATCTTCCTTTGCATTTCTTCCAATTCTGAAAGCCTTTTCTCCCAAGCTTCGAGCTTCCTGAGCCTTTCCTGCTTTTCTCCTGACAGCTTATCCAGGGTGCCTTCTATCAAAGTGACTGATAATTCCCTATAATCCTCCGGAAGACTGTTCTGCAGCTCGGATCTTTCCTCCAGCCTGCTTACCATATCCGCTTCAAGCGCTTCTTTCTGGTTTCTCAGATTAATATGCTGCTCTGTGAGCTTTATTCCATCATTCTCCAGAGCCCTGCATTCCAGGTCCAGCTTTTCCACCGAGGACTGAAGCTCCTTTAATTCCTCTTCCCTCACCCCAGCGTCCGCGCCGCCGGAATGAACTGCAGGCTTCGGATGTGCTGTGGATCCGCAGACAGGGCAAGGCTCATTATCTTTCAGCCTCTGCGCAAGTGTAAATGAACTGTTCCTCTCCTGCTCCTTCTTCTTCTCCTCAAGTAAAAACCTTCTATCCTCAAGCTCCCTTTGTTTTTTCTCCTTTTTGGAGCAAAGCCCGCTTATTTTTTCCTCCAGCAGCTCAAGCTGCTTTCCTATATCCGCTATCCTAAGCTCCAGCTGCCCGATATCCCTGTTCTTGAGCTTCATCCCGTCAGTAACAGACTTGATGCTGTAGAACCTGGTCTCTGCTTTGAGTATGTCATTCCGGTCCCACTGCTTCATTTCCTTGTGCTGCTCATATAAAGCCCGGACCGTCTCCAGTTCGTTGTACAATTCAAGGCCTGATTTTTCAAGTGCTGAAAGCTCCTGCTCCTGAACCTTTATGATGTTTGAAAGCTCCTCATATTTTGACCTCTGCTGCTCCTTCACTCTTCGTGAACGATCCAGCTCTTCTTCCAGTGCAGCACCCTTCTGCACTTTGTCCCTGTAGCTGGCATCAACCTTTAGAGCTTCTATACGGGTCTTATGCTCCGCTGTATTTTTCAAAGACTCCTCAAGCTTGGATTTCTGTGCTGCTATAGTCTCATCCCAATGGTCGACCTTCTTTTTCTGCACAAGATATTCGCTTCTGAGTTTTTGAAGTACTTCTTCCAGCTTCTCCAGTTCATCCTTTGTCTGAAGCGCTTTTGCGAGCTTGGTCCTATGCTCTACGAGGACCGGTATCCTCTCCTGTCTTAATGCACTTGCCTCATCACACTCTTTTTTACTTTGTTCCAGTCGGCTGCCAAGTTCAGAAAGGCCGGTGTTCAGATTCTCCAGCTCTCCTTCTATTTTTTTTAATTCAGCATTGGCCTTTCCCAGATCACTGATTCTGTCCATAAAACCTTGAGCAGCTATGGCATTTTTACATTGACTCCGTATAGAATCTATTTCCACTGCCATGCTGTGAAGCTCTTCCTGCCTCAGCACCGCCTCCTGGAGCTCAGCGGAAAGCTCCCACACTTCCCTGGCACTGCCGTATTCCTTTTCAGAAGTCTTCAATGCCGCATCCATACTTTTCCTATTATCCGCCGCAGCATTGAGGGCAGCCTCAGCTTCCCTCAGGGAAGACTCTGAGATGTCTCCGAGTACAGACAGTGCTCCTTCAATCCCTGAAAGCCTGTTCCTTATTCTTCCTAGCTTTCTGTTCACTTTATCCGTAAGCTCTCTCCCGTACTCCTCAAGGTAGAAGATCCTTTCCAGCATCTTTGTCTTATCAGCCTTGGCGGATAAGAGGAATTCCTGGAATTTATTCTGGGGCAGTACTACTGAACGTGTGAAATCGTCAAACTGAAGCCCTATAAGCTCTATTACGGCCTCGTTGACTTCCCCCTGCTTGTCTGCAATAACGACATCCCCCAGGGCACCCTGCTCAATAAGCCTTGCCACCCGTGATTCTATGGAGTTCTCCGAGTCCTTCTTCCTTCTGTATACCCTCTCCACCCTGTAGGTCTTTCTCTCCTTCTCCCTGATCAGATCAAAGGTAAAAGTAACTCTCACATTGTCTGAAGATGTGTTTATTATACCCTGGGTGCCTCTGTTCGCTCTCTGTACATTCCCGTACAGGGCAAGGGTCACTGCATCCAGTATTGTTGATTTCCCGCTTCCGGTAGGCCCGAATATTCCAAACAGTCCTGTCTCCCCAAGCCTGTCAAAGTCTATCTTCTGTGTCTCCTTAAAGCTCTGCAGCCCCTCCAGCTCAAGATACCTGGGTCTCAAAAACATCACCTCCAGGCAGTATTTCCTCGTTATCCTCTTCCATATCTCCGTTCACCACTTCAAGGAAGGTATCAAGCATTTCCTCAGCAGCTTCCATACCGGTCCTGTACCGGTAGTAATCCTTGAAAAGCTCTTCGATCCTTTTCCCTTCACGGCTTTCGAAGCTTATTTCACTCTCTTTCTCATCGATAACCACCGGCCTGATGTTAATAATCCCGGGGTTCAGCTCCCTGAGCTTTTTCTGCTCCTCCAGGGTCAGTGCCCTGTCGGTATGTATCTCCAGGTCTATCCATGCATTCAGGTCCCTTCCTTCTTCACACCAGCTCATGGCTTCCTCTATCCCCTTCTTTGCCCGCCACTGCTTCAGGGGCTTCCCTGAATTGAGATATACTTCCCTTACCTCGGAGGCCTTACCGGGAACAGCATCCACTATATATACCACCTTGCTGTAGTCCGTCTCTGAAAAGCTGTATGCAATTGGTGAACCTGAGTAATATGCAGGTGAAGGTGTGCTTTTTATTCTCTGAGGCCTGTGAAGATGTCCCAGGGCTATAAAATGCGCATTATCCGGAAGCTGTCCCGGGTCCACAACCAGTGCCCCCCCGAGCTGCCTTTCGGAGTCGGAGGTCTTGCCGTCCCTTAGGTACAGGTGGCTGACAATAAGGTTCACCGTATCATCTCTGAAATTGCCGCTCAAACGGCGCAGCAGCTCGGATATCTTGTCGGAATAAGCCTTCTGGAGCTTGTCTTCCTGTGAATCAACCGATATAAGCTGCTCCAGCCGGGCTTCAGACGGATAGGGGAGTGCTATTATAACAGCGCTGTGGTCTGCACTCCCGGGCTTCAGCTCCAGCCATCCCGGACCTGCCTGCAGTATTACTGAACGCTGTGCGCCGTATACCGAAGCATCACTTCCGGGATACCCCAGAAGCACTATACCGTTCTTATATGCCAGGGGGCTTGCCGCACAAAGCCTGTCGGGGCTGTCGTGATTCCCCGCAACTACGACAATGGCTCTTGTGCCCCTGGCATTCAGCCTGTCCACTGCATCGTAAAACAGTTCCTCCGCAGCAGAGGACGGGTTGTATGTATCAAAAATATCACCGGCCACCAGCACAAGGTCCACAGCCTCGCTCTCTGCGATCCCGCAGAGCTCATCTATGAACTGCCTTTGTTCCTCTATCCTGTTTATATTCTCAAGGGTCTTGCCCAGATGCCAGTCTGATGTATGAAGTATCCGCATGCTATGCCTCCTTTAACTACAGGTTACGAGGTTTCGGGGCTACGAGGTTTCGAGGAATACCATGACTCCCAAGCAGCCTCGCAGCCTCGGAACCCTATATCTAGTTTATGCCTGAAATGTTAATCCATAATCATATTTCATTTATTTATATTTTATCGGATTATTTACTAAAAGACAATTTGAAAAAAAGTTGACATAATGCATAACATGTTATGAATATTTCATTATCGTATAACAATTATATATCAATATGATCCCCGCCGTGTCCTTCCGTGCAATTTCCGTGTCTTCCGTGGTTCCCGTTCCCATACCCTTAAGGAATACCCATACTTCCCCGCACCCCGAACCTAAAAAAACCCGGCGCATGCCGGGTTTTTGCCTATTCCAATTTTCCTATTTTGCTCAGCGGCCACACTCTGAATACAGCCTTGCCCCCGAGGTATTCCTCATCAACGAAGCCAACCGATTCAAACCGGCTGTCCCTGCTGTTCTCCCTGTTGTCACCCATGACCATATACTTGCCTTCGGGTATGGTCGTCTTCTCAAACCCGAAGTCCGGTGTCGGGGACTGGGTAAAGTCAGGCTCCAGCAGCTCTCCGTCAATGTACACCCTGTTGTCCTTTATTTCAACTGTTTCTCCAGGCAGGCCCACAACTCTCTTAATAAGGCTGAGTTGCTCCTGCTTGTCCTGTCTCTTGTCTATTACGACTATATCTCCTCTTTCCGGTTCGCCCAGCAAATAATTCACTCTGGAAATAATAAGTATCTGGCCTTCATGGAGCGTCGGCTCCATTGACACGCTCATTGCATAAGCGGTCCTGAATATGTATGTTCTGAATATCAGAGCCAGAATTATTGCAAAAATAATAGTTTTTATCCATGAGTATATCTCTTTTTTTGTCTCTTCATCAAATTTCAAAGTTATCACATCCCTTAATTTTCTGAAATAACAGACTGCAAGGCCGCCGTATCGTAATAGTCATTCTGCCTGAGAATCTCAAAAAGTTTATCCCTGTCATCAGTCATTCTGTTATAGTGATATGCAAGACATAGGTTCGAAATAATGTGCAGATCACCGCTGTCATATTCATAGGCTTTTCTGGCGTATTCCAGGCCGGCAGCGGGATTATTCCTCTCAAACTCTATTTTTGAAAGAGCTACAAAAGCCTGGGGGTGTTCCTTATTTAAATCAAGTACCTTGTTACAGTTTTCCACTGCTTTCTCAAACTGTCCTGTTTCCCTGTATACCGCCGCAAGGTTCAGATATACTGAGTAGAATTCCGGCCGGAGCTCTGCAGCCTTAATATACAGCTTTTCTGCCTCAGTATACCTCCCAATGTCAAAATTGATATTAGCCAGATGAAAAATACCCATAACATCATTCTTATTCATTTTCAGATATGCTTCAAGCTTCAAAGCCGTCTTTTCCAATTCTTCCTGCCCGTACAGCTTCAGCACTTCCACCAGATCCTTGCTTTCATAGTACGTGGAATCCATTTTCCTTATGATCCCGTTGACCTGACGGCTCAGCTTTCCTGATACTTCCTTCCCTGCAATACGGTCCAGCAGTTCGCTGCATTCATCTATTCGCTCATTATGGAAGTAAGAAATCGCAAGCCTTGCGATTATAGGTGCATAATCCGGGAATTGCAGCAGCGCCTGCTCATACTTCTTTATGGCAGTTGAATGCCTTCCCTCCTGCTGGGCTTGCCGGCCGCTCTCACAAGCTATGGCTGCCTTAAGGGCAGAGGGGAATATGAATATGCAGGATATCAGTAAAACCGCCAAAACCAGCAGAAGGATCTTTATCCATAAAGGCACCGGTCTTTTCGCCACCTGAACACCACCTAGAATAATAATGCGCTTTATGCAAGACGTTGGTTTTTAGTCGCTGGTCACGAGTCACTAGACTCCAGGTTCCGGGGTATTTCTTATGGGTCACTTGCGGAACGGTTCAGAACCGTTCCCTACGAATCCGAAACCCCGTATCTGACAATAATTCCTCCTTAATTTTACAACATTCGTAAGCAAATATCAAACAAAAAACAGGGCCGCAGCCCTGTTAATCACCCTTTTTACCTTTGCCCTTATCTTTACCATCATTATCTTTATTTCCGCCGGGACCCTTATCGTCCTTATCCTCTTTCTTGTCCTTATCTTTTGTATCTTCATCTTCATCGTCATCGTCATCGTCATCGTCATCGTCATCTTCATCATTGTCATCTTCTTTATACTTGTCATCCTTATCGCCTTCATCATCGCTGTCTTCTTTATCTTTGTCACCTTCATCGTCTTCATCTTCATCGTCTTTGCCTTCACGGCCGCTGCTGCCGGCTTTTCCTTTATCACTGCCTGTCTGTTTATTATCCTTGTCATCCTTACCGGATACTCCGGCATTTCCCTTACTGTTACCCTCGTCCCTGCCTTCAGTATCCTTGCTTGCAGCTGCAGGTTTGGAGCTATTGTCCTTACTTGCTGCTACAGTCGGCTTGTTCTTTTCACTGCCTTTATTGCTATTTTTATCATCGGCGTCAATTTTTGCAGCCTTATTGCCGCCTTCTTTATCTTTATCCTTGCTGCCCAGTACTTGTTCTTCCTTGCTCTTGTCTTTTGCATTATCCTTATTGTCCTTATTTTTTACGCTGTCTTTATCGTCCTTTTCTGTTGCCATTGCAGCCTTTTTCCCTTCCTTAATGTGGCTCATGATTTCTTTCACGGACATCTTCCTTGCATCTTCGGCCTTAATCTCCGGGTTTACTTCCATAAGCCTGCCTGCAAGTATCTCCTTCCCGGGGGAAACCTTGTTGGATAGCGCTGCCTTGTAGTCTTCCACGCTTGTTTTCTCTACAGTAACGCCATAGTTGTCATTGACCTTTGACAGTTCAACCGCAGCAGCCGCATTCACTGCGGCCGCCAGTTTCTCCTCCTGTCCGGGATTCTTTGCGGAAACCACAACCATGACCTGGTTTTCTGTTTCTTTGCTGATATAACCCTCTTCAGAAGCGCTTTTTATTATTTCGGAAAGTGCTTCATCTATTTCCTTATTCTTTATGTTTTCTGAAGCCTCTATCAAGCCCGCTGCATCTTCGGTCAGAGGCTCCACTGCTATTACCCTTTCAAACCTGTTGAGGGACAATGTGATGCTGGGGTTTATATCGACGCTGACATAGCTGTATGGAGTATAATATGCATATACTCCTGTTGACAGGAATATGCATGCAAGGAAGCAGGCCGCCAGTGAAGCAACCCTTCTGTATGCCGGATTTATCTTCTGGGGCTTCAGCTCTATTTCATCCCCTATTGCAGCAGACATCTGCCTTTTGACTTTTATAAAGTCTCCCTTGTCTGTTATCACTATCATCTGCTTTTTATCTATTTCCGCCACTATTGCCTTCATTTCTTCCACCCCCAGTCTATGAACTCCCTTATACAATAGTAATCCCCTGTTAATATTATCATTGCTGCTACTACATAATTTCGTGATCGTTCTATTGTTTTCCGGGGTAATTTTGTGCCTTCTTCAATTTCTGATACTGGAAGATAATGCTTTATTTTTATTCTTTTTACCAGCTCCGGCTTGTCTATTATGTACTTGACTATATCAAGATATGAATTTTTTGTCCCTATATGCTTCGGAGAACTTTTTGCCACATCGTCAAGCTTCAGCCCCCAGGAAGAAAGCTCCTCCTTTAGCTGTAAAAGTTCCTGCCTCCTGAGCTGGTTTATCTCTCCCTGATAATACTTGCTCTGAGCTTCCTCAGCAGTTATAATATTATCAAATACTTCTTCTCCGTCGGCTTCCTCGGTAGAGTATTCACTTATATATGTAACTGCCTGATGTTTTTTTTCTTTCCGGTAATAGTCAATAAGCCTTTTACGGATTATGTTCTGGGCAAAGCTTAAAAAGTTCCCTTTTTGCTGGTCATAGTGAATGATCGCTTCGTCAAAAGCCATAAGTCCTATACTTAGCTCCTCATCCTGGCCATAGGAAACATACCTGCCCGTCGCTTTTTCTACGGCAGCTGCAATAAAAGGCTTATATTCCTCTATGAAAGTATTTTTTTCATCTGTTGCAGACTTGATATTCATTACTCTTTCATTTATGGATTTATAAAACATAGCTCACCCCAAATTTTTCACATAACCCCAAAATTTACCCGGTTACTTGCGAATTATATAATATAAAATCCTTATACTTTATTATTATACAATAAGTGGACATGCATTATAAGACACACAAAATGGTAATTTGGAACCATCTTTAATTTGTTTTATGGGAGGAATGGATTATGTCAGTAAGAAATTGTCCTGTCTGTGGTAGGATCTTCGAGGACATGGAAGCACAGGAGGTCTGTGCAAGTTGTTTTCCTGAATATGAAAATGAGCTGAGGAAGGTAAAGGATTATCTCTGCAAGCATCCCAACAGCAGTGCATGGGAGGTCTCGGAAGAAACCGGGGTATCTATAAATAAGCTAAAAAGATATCTCCAGAATGAACGGCTGGTAATATCTGAAAAGACTTCACTTTAGTGAGGTCTTTTTTCATCTTCAGATTTATACTCAGTGCTCAATCAAATGAAATACTAAATTATATAATTCTGTATATAATATCCATGTAGAAACGAAACTGAAAAAGGAGAGCTGTAGATGGAACCGGAAAGGATAAGGGATACTTTATATAACTATATACGTGATGCTTGTGAAGTTCCGGAGGATGATACGGAATACACCCATGATGTGAATCTGTTTGATTATGGTTATGTGGATTCCTTCGGCGCCACGGATATATTGGCTTTCATTGAGAGCACGTATGGCATAGAGGTAACACAGAAGGATCTGCTGCTCTACCCTATGAGCAGCATTTCTGAAATTACGGAATACATTGTTAAGAAGGTGAACGGATAAAATGCAAGAATGTTTGGTCCCAATCAGCGGGCTTGATCTGAAAACCCAGCAGCAGCTGAAATATTCCACTTTTTTTATTGACGAACATATCGCCGACGTCTATGAAAAAAACGGCAGTCTTGTGATAGAGCATGATTCAGATGATCAGGAAATCGCGCAAAAGGTAGGCAGGCTTATAGAACGTTTTACTGAACATGAGTTTGTATTCAAGGAGAATATCCTTTTTAGGAATTCTTGTGAAGTTCCCTATAAGGATAATATAATCGAGGCCCTGAAAGCCCGCAGAATAGTCAGGGAGCTTGAATCAGGCATATTTACCTTCAGGGAGCCCTTCACCACTATCCTGCGCTTCTTTGACCACCGGTTCGTCAGCAAAATAGGAAGGGCTTTCAACGTTACGGAGGAATACTACCCTGTAGTGATACAGGTAGACACGCTGAACAAAACCAGCCATTTCACTTCCTTCCCTGAGCATATCCAGTTTGTGATGCATTTGCGGGAGGATCTGGATGTTATTGACCTTTTTGCCAATGATGTACGTACTCACGGGGGATTGGACAGCAGCATGAATATTAATACGAGCAGGAATATGAGACCCCCCGGCCATGCAATAAATCCCGCTACCTGCTACCACTGCTACGAGGCATTGCAGGATGAGACCGTCGAGGGTGACGGCAAAGCTGTTACTGCAGTTTCCAAGGCACACAGGTATGAATCCAAGAATCACAGGGACTTCGGCAGGCTTCTGGATTTTACCATGCGTGAGATAATTTTTGTAGGCACACCGGCATATGTAAAGGAGAACCGCACCAAATCCCTGAACCTGCTGATGGAGCTCGTCAAAGAATGGGAATTGGACTGCTTTATTGAAAATGCAAATGATCCGTTCTTTACGAATGATTATAAGGTCAAGGCCTCTTTCCAGAGATTACAGGACATGAAATATGAGCTCAGGATGAATATCCCTTATTTGGGCCGCTCTATTGCCGTATCCTCCTCCAATTTCCACAGCAATACCTTCGGCAAGGCCTTCAATATCACTGCGGGCCGGAGGCCGGCTGCAACAGGCTGCCTTGCCTTCGGGCTGGAGCGGTGGGTATTCTCCTTCCTGGCTCAATACGGATTGGATGAGGCAAAATGGCCCAAGCAGCTGCATAGCGACTGGGTGGAATGGAGAAACCAGAATGTTTAGCTGCCTGGTCAGGAAGATGCAGGAAAAGGATATACCTGTAGTCTCCGGATTGTTTAAGGAAATGTACCGGGAGCAGAAAAGCCAGGGGATGATTTTTTCACTGCGTGAAGAGGAAGTGGAAGCAGCTTTGGCGGCACAGCTGAAATCAAGGCTGCATTTCCTGCATATCCTTGAGTGTGACGGCAATATCCATGGTTTTGCTTCCTCCGGCATGGTAAAGCTGCAAAGGAAATACAAGCTGGGAGAGGATGAGTTCATAGGCTTCATTCACGACCTTTATATAGAACCCGCTTACAGGGGCAAGGGCTGCGGCGAAGAGCTTCTGGCAGCCCTTGAGCTGGAAATGAAGCAAGCCGGTATCCGTCATATCGAGCTGCATGTCATTTCCGGCAATACCGGCGGTATCAGGTTCTGGAGCAAAAATGGATTTGATGCCATGATGCAGGTCATGTATAAGAGTATAAAGGAAGAGTGAGGATATGCTTGCTTTCATTAAGAAAAATGTCTTCCTGCTGTCACTTCTGGTGCTTTTTGCAGCCGCGGATATGACTATTGCGCATTTTGATCCCGTAAACAACCTGAAGATCTTTTATAAGAATGACCTGGAGAAAACACGGGTGCTTCATCCTTATAAGGTCTGGGAGAAAGTCTTTTTCGGTAATTCCACGGTGATTGCTTCTTATATGGAAGACCGCAGCGACAGCGGCTACATAAATATGGGGATTAATTACGGCAAGCTCACTGATCTGGATGAGATACTCAGCAGGGGCCTTGTTACAGTATCGGAGGATATTGTAATCGGCTTGAACTTCTTTACTCTGATGGATAAGCTTCCTACAGACCCATATTATATCTGGCACAGGAAAATCTATGAACCCTACGTTTTTTTTTACCGCGACCAGTTCAAAAAGCTGATAGTGGATAGAGTTCAAACACAGCTTACAGGTAAGCCTGTAAACACCAGGTTTTCGTCCCTTACCCGCAAAGAGCTTTACTACGGACGATTAAGTGAGGAAAAGCTCAGGGCGAAGGTCAAGGAATATGAAAGCAAATATGGTAATATGCGTCTTTCGGATTTCAGTGACAATATCAATTCTCTTAGAAATATAATCTCATTCTGTAACCGGAACAATATACGCCTGAGGGTCCTCTGGATGCCGTGGAACAGGTATTACACACCCCCTGCCTATGTTAACAGCCTGAAGCAGGAGGTCAACACAATATTGGCGGAAAACCGCATAGAAGTCCTTGACTGGTCCGGCAGAATCGACAGCGTATACTTCCATGACCTTGGGCATCTGAATATTGAGAAAGGCGCACCTTTATTCACGAAGGAGATTGAGGTATGGCTGAAAAAATAGCTTTCAGACAGTTTCTTAAAATAATTGTCTACGTAATTATGCTCATACTGGTGATTATTTTCTTCACCGGAAAAGGCACATTCATATATGAGGGTTTTTGATGTGGTATCTGGATATCGACAACATTTTAATACTAGCCGGGTTTATTGTACTATTGGCCATATTTGATTGGTTTGCAAGCGGTAGGGTGATATTGGCCAGGCAGCTGCTGCTCCTGGGTCTCTTCATGGGGTTTTTGTGGCTTTACAGTAAGGAGCTGGCGGTTTTTTATATATGCTACATAATATCAGGCTTTTTATTCTGCACAGCTATTGCTCACCTGAAGCATCCCTTCAAAAAACCCCTGTTCCTGTTGGGAATACTGTTCAACCTGTCCGTTTTCCTGAGCTTCAGGTTTCTAGGTATAAAATCTGTTGAGATGTCTGCTTATCTTACAATTATGACTATCGGACTGGCATATAACATGTTAAAGGCGATAGATGCCCTTTATATGGCGTATTTTGCAGATGTAAGGATCAACCTGTTAAAATATGCCGTCTATATATTGTTCATCCCCACTTTCACATCAGGGCCTATCCTGCGCTACAGGGATTTTGAAAAGGATTTGACCTCTCCCCTGCCCTTGGACTCCAGTTCGGTGGAAAACAGTATCCAGAGATTGATCCTGGGCCTTTTCAAGAAGATCGTACTTGTGGAGCTATTATTGTTGATATACAATCAGCTTCTGGCCGGTGAGCTGGATTGGAAAAAAAGCACCTATGCGGTGATCACCTATTATGTACTGTTATATCTGGATTTTTCCGGGTATACCGATATAGCCATAGGCTTTGGCAGGCTAATGGGCTTCAGGGTGCCTGAGAACTTCAAGAGGCCCTTCAGATCTCCTACCTTGACCCAGTTCTGGCGGAACTGGCATGCAACGCTTGGAGACTGGTTCCGTGACCACATATTCATTCTCATGGCCAGGAAGAGCAGGAGCCGGCTTATTTCAGGCTTTTCAGCTTTCGCGGTAATGGTCTTCATTGGTTTGTGGCATGGACTTCAGCCGCTTTTTATTTTATGGGGCCTTTACCACGGTATACTTCTTTTTCTCGAGAACATACTAAACCTGAGTGTATTCAACCGCAATAAGCTGCATACCGTCAACTACTACCTGAGATGCCTGCTGGTCAATATTCTGGTTGCTTTCGGCACTATCTTTTTCAGCAGCGATCTGCAGACTGTACTTAAAATACTGAAAGGGTTTATAAAATAAGCATGCTAAAGAAGTATAACAGGATATTCCTGATCCTCCTGGTCATGGCCGTCATCCTTCTTTCGATAGAATTCTTCTCTGCAGAAGACGGTAAATTCGAGAGGATAAACGTAGCCGTCCTGCATGCAGGAAGCTCCAGGACCTGGGTGGACATATACAATCAATATTCACAGCCTCTTTTAATGAATCTCACTGTGGAAGCAATAGATATCGGACAGGCGAAGACAGTGGAGCTGCATAAATATGACCTGATCTATCCTGATATTTCAGTGGTCGGATCTCAGGCAGGCAGGCAGCTTCAACAGGATATACGGGAATATGTATGGTCCGGGGGTGCTGTTTTTCTGGAAAATAACCTGTATCAATGGCTGCCCCGTGAATTATCAGGTGCAAAGGAGTTTAAAAAGCTTGCCGGATTTCCCGCTAAGCTGGATGCACCCGCTGTACGTCCTGATTTAACTGCCTTCCAGAAGCTCATTCTCGACTTTTATGATAATTATAAAGGCTTTAAGAGGATTGGAGAACTCAAGGACAAATCCTACGGATATGGAATGGTGCCGGATAAAGCCACACCTATTATAAAATCAGGGGATCTGGCTTTATACACTCTGAACCGGTATGGAAAGGGCTATGTATTCTTCGCAAATCCACTGCTTCCGAATACCTGGTATATCAACGGCTTCGACATGCTGCCCAAAACAAAGTCGCAGCCTTATTTCAACAATACCGTTTCAGCTGCCGGTCAGATGCTCCGCAATGAGGCAGCTACATTTATTTCAAAACAGAAATACGGTTATGCATTGAAAAAGGTGTTTGGACCATACGGCCGTCCCGCGGCTGCCTGGCAAAACCATTTTGAGGTGCTTTCAGCTATCAGGGACAGGTCTATTATGAAGTGGATAGATACGGCTGAAAAGCATAATCTTATACCCTCCTACTCCTTGGCCCGTGGTGCCTATGAATGGAACAGGCGGTATGAAAGCATCGGCTACCAGTATAATTATGGTTCCGATTCAGCAATGGAATTTGAGCTGGAGCAGAGTGAGGCCTTTTACACCCCGGGCATACATCCGGTAGTTAACGGCCTTTGGCTGACGCAATCCAGATATCCTTTAAACCAGGGCTACTTTTCCGATATAAGTGCTCCGTACAGGGCGTACCCTTATGTGGCTGATATCGATAAAGATGGTGTTATGGATATAGTTTCGGGAAGCTCGGACGGCTGTTTTTATTATTATCACGGCCGCAGCAAGGGAAAGGCCTGGGTACTGGATAAAGCGCAAAAGCTGCTCTCTTCTGATGGAAAAGAGCTCAGTGCAGACCGTTTTTCCGCGCCGGTCCTCTATGACCTGGATTTTGACGGTGACCCGGATCTTGTTTCAGGAAATGAAAAAGGGGCCTTATGCTTTTTTGAAAATACCGGTAATTTCAGCTTCAAAAACCTTGAACCGGCATTGAGCCTCGGGAGTTCGTATTCCTTATCCGCCCCTGACATCGGTGATATTGACGGGGACAAAACGGCAGACCTTGTAGTTGGTACAAGGAGCGGACATATTTTTTATTTTAAGGGCAGGCAATCCAAAGACAGGTTGGTATTTGCCGGCGGGAAGCTGCTCCTGGATGATAAGGGTACAAAAATCAAGCTAAGCCTGAATGCATCTCCAAGAATAGCCGACCTGAATGGAGACGGCAGAAGGGATCTTGCCGTCGGTACCGGTGACGGCTATATCCACAAGCTGATAAACACCGGCAGTGCATTTACCGATGGCGGGTGTTTTGACGGCAAAGATAAAAACCACCTGGGCAATTTTCATTACAAGTATGGAAATAATGCAGTACCGGCATTTGCAGATATAAATGGTGACGGAAATACCGACTTGATAGTAGGCAGGCTGGAATACGGGCAGATGCCTGTAGCAATTGATTCACCGTGGTTTCCTTACAGAAGCGAGCTAATTGAAGCATTGGAATATGCAAAGGATCACTATGTGAATGTTGAACCTCACTATTTTTCCCATTTTTATAAAAGTGCTGCTGAAGAAAAGAAAGAGCTTGAGCTGCACAAGCAAGCCTTCAGGCAATATGACCTGCAATGGGACGGACAGGGGACCAACCAGCACACCTGGCATATCAACAAGGAAAAGCCTGTACAAACCTTATGGGCCTTATATAGGTCAGGTCTTCGCTGGATTTCCGGCTTTGAGCCTTCGGGTTCAAATGTGGAGCCCTCTGCAGCTTCTGAATACACCTGGATAATACCCTTTTATTTGTGCAAAGGGACTGAACGCTCCGATATGCTTGTTTACAATGCTTCGATAGGCAATATGAAAGCGCTGGACAGCTATGCGGGAAATTGGGAAACTATCGTAAGCTATTATTATCATATAGAATACAACATCGAAAATAATCCTCAGCAAATAGAAAAAGTCGCTGAAAAGCTTGAAGGGTTTTGTGACAAATGGGATTATGCCTTCATGAGCGAGGACCAGATGGCTAAAACTCTTATGGCTCAATTAAATACACATATAGAGGTAAGAAATACTTCAACCGATCCTGCCCCCAGGAAATTTCCGGGTCCGGAAAAGAAAGCAAAACCTTTCGAAATTACACTGAAGCCTGTGGTAAAGATGGATGGAAAAGGCTTATTGAAGGGTCCTTATAGAAGGGTATCCGGAGTAAAGGTAGAATTCGGTGAGCGTATGAAAGCGGAACATGTGAGTACAAATGCAGATATCTACATGTGGAAGGGAAACAGCCTGTATATTGGCCTGAATCGTGATGTGAAAATATATGCATCTCCCGACCCCGGGAACCGGCTGCATATCGAAAGCGCAAATCTTCCTGTAAGGGTCAGGGCATCAGAGGGAAGGTTGAGGGTCAGGTTCCTGGACGGAGGACTGCAGCAGCTTAGAATATACTCTTCAAAGGATGGAATATATGCAGACAGTAAGGAGTGGAAACTGAAAAAGCAAGAAGACAACTCCTTCTTGCTCATAAGATATGGCGGACCTGCCGAAGTAACTATTGGTGAATTGGAGTAGATCCCTTTTTTACTCATACTCCAAAACCGAGCCGTTCCAGAAAAGATAAATATACTTATCTCCTATCTCCCTGCCGGCTATCTGCTCAAGAGCCCGTGCATAATACTCGATCTGTGTCCGGTACTTTTCTTTTATCTGTCCAAGCTCCCCTTCGGAAACATAATCGGTCTTGTAATCGACCAGTACCAGCTTACCGTCTTCTTCAAAGTAACAGTCTATTATCCCCTGGAGCACTATGGTTTCCTCGTGGCCATCCACTGGAAGACCGCCGAATACTTCGGAACATTTCACTTCCATGGTAAAAGGCACTTCCCTGTGCAGCTTTTCAGCTTCTATCATCCTCCTGCCCAGGTCGGACTGCATCAGTCTTACCAGCTTGCGGACATTCACATTCTGTACCTGGACCTCTGTCAGAAGCTCAGCCGTGACCATGCCTTCCATCTGCTTCCTGATTCCGGCTTCGGAGATATCTCCCCTGAAATCCATGTGCTGCAGCACAAAATGCATCAGTGAGCCCTTCTCGGCAGCAGTCATTTCTGTTGCTTCCTCCAGGAACCTGGGCCTCCTTTTTATGCCCGGAACTGCCTGCAGGTTGTATTCCTCAGCCGCTTCGGCTTCAAAAAGCCGCTTCAGCTCTGTTACGGTAACCTTTACAGGAAGCTTCTCATAAGCAGAGTAGGGGTATTTCCATTCCAGCCTGTCAATCAGTCTTTTATGTATATGGTCAGCTGCATCTGCAGAAGTAAGGGCTACTTCGCCTATAAGCTCATTACTGTCATTCTCTTCAAAGCTTATGTCCTTTAGAACCTCTTCCCTGTCCCAAAGCCTTATATCCCACCTGGAGCCGTCAGTTCCCTCATAAAGGGCGGCCGGCTCTGCTCCAAGCTTTTCTGCCAGCGGCTTTGCCGGATGCAGCATAAGAGCAGTGCATATCCAGTCCATGAAGCATTTTCCCTTTAATATATCAAACTCAGGCACCTTCCGGGATCCTGCCCCGCTGCCGCCTCTCCACCTTGCAGCGCTTTTCCCGGGATCATTTACCGTTCCGGTTATGATAAGCTTCTCTTTTGCCCTTGTAAAGGCCACATATAATATTCTCATCTCTTCAGAGAGGCTCTCCAGCCTTATCTTGTATTTCAAGGCCTGTTTGAATATGGTCGGATACCATATCCTCCGCCTGTGGTCTATAAAATCAGGCCCTATTCCAAGGTCATGGTGCAGCAGTATTCCCTTCGTGGCATCAGTGAGGTTGAAGCCCTTTCCGGTACCGCAGACAAATACTATTGGAAATTCCAGTCCTTTGCTTTTATGAATACTCATTATCCTGACCACATCGTCCTTCTCTCCAAGGGTTTTGGCGCTTCCCATATCCCCCTGGCTGCCCTTGAGCTTGTTTATGAAGTTTACGAAGTTGAAAAGCCCCTTGAAGCTGGACTCCTCATACTGGCTTGCCTTATCAAAAAGCATCCTTAGATTGGCCTGCCTCTTGACTCCGCCGGGCATGGCGCCCACAAAGCTGAAATATCCCGTATCACTGTACAGGTACCATATAAGCTCATCAGTGGAAAGATAAAGAGCTTTTTCCCTCCAATGGCCAAGCCTTTCGATAAACCTTGCCGATCTGGCTCCCAGTTCTCCGTCCATTGCGGCAGCTTTGACCATTGCCTCAAAGAATGTAACCTCCCGGTCACACAGCCTTATGTCAATAAGCTCCTCAGCATCAAAGCCCCCTATGGGAGACCTCAGAACTGCCAGCAGCGGGATGTCCTGAAGCGGATTGTCTATTATCTGCAGCAGGGACATTACCGTGGATATCTCGATAGTTCTGAAATACCCGCTTCCCGTATCGGTATATACAGGGATCCCATGAAGGCTGAGCTCTTCTGCAAACACATCCGCCCAGTTCCTGGTAGTCCTCATAAGTATCACTATATCGCTGTAGCGGGCAGGCCTGTACTCCTTCGTCTCCTTGTCAGACACCATGAAACCGCCGCCCTCCGCCACCAGCTCCTTTATCCTTTTAGCCGCCACCCTGGCTTCGCACTGCACTGAATCCGGCTTATCCTCCATATCAGGTTCCAATCCGGCTTCAACCGGTTCATCGGCGCTTTCCTCAGCATTTTCCGCTTCTGCCGCCGTTGCTTCCCTGTTATCGATTATATGAAGCTCGATTGCGCCTCCGAAGCTGTCTGAAGATGTCCCCGGCTCCTCAAAGGCAGCTCCGGCATAGAGCGCCTCCTCCTCAGTATAATCAATATCTCCCAGGCCTTCGGACATTATCTGTCCGAATATGTAATTCACACCGTTTATAATGTCCTCCCTGCTTCTGAAGTTCTTATTCAGCAGTATTTTCCTGTATTTGGACTCAGAAGCTCCGGAATAGGCCTTAAGCTTTCTGATGAAAAGCTCGGGTTTTGCCTGCCTGAAGCGGTAAATACTCTGCTTCACATCGCCTACCATAAATATATTTGGCTCACCCGCATCCTCCCTGGAGACCATACCGAGTATCACCTCCTGGGTAAGGTTGCTGTCCTGGTATTCGTCAATATATATTTCCTCGAAGCGATCTCTAAGTCCCAGTGCTGCCTGGGTCGGCAAAGCCCTGCCGTCCTCTTCCCTGTTTGTCAGCACCTTCAGGCAGTAATGCTCCAGATCGTTGAAATCAATTACGCCCTTCTGCTTTTTCTTTTCCTGGTACTTTTCCGCGAATTCCAGTACAAGACAGCCGAGACTATTCATTATAGGATGCAGCTGCCTCAGATCGGAGGCCAGTTCTCCCGAGTTGGAGCTTATCAGCTCTTTTCTCAGCCTATTTAGCCTGCTCTTGACATCATCCCTTATACCTTTGACTTCCTCCTGGGCTGCAGCATCAACCTCCTTGCCGCACCTGGGCAGACGGGTGAACTCAAGGTTTTTGAACTCCTCATAAAGCCCGTCCCAGCTGCCCTTCTCACCACAGGCGGCAAGCATGGCTTTTACCTTCAGGCTGTCTTCCTGAAGAACAGCCGCATAGGGGTACAGGCCTTCCGCCCTCTCAGCTGCTGCGACGGCGGCTTGTATGGCAGACAGAAGCCCGGTCAGCTCCATTGATATGCTCTTCATCAGTATTTTAGCCCACTTTGTATCTCCGAAGTCCATTCCATCAGCCGGATCAAACGCATCTACAGCATCCCTCAGCCAGACCTCAGGCCATGGATGGCTCTGAACAAAATCATAGACAGTCAGCACCAGATCCAGGAGCTTTTTGTCATCCCTGTTGCCGCCGTAACACTCTACCAGGCTCAAAAAAGCTTCGGTGCAGTTCTCCGGCTCGTATTTCGACTCAATAAGCTCTTCCAGCGCTTCCAGCTGAAGCAGCAGCGATTCCGTGTCATCCGCTATTCTGAACCCGGGGTCCAGGTCAATTGTATGGAAGTTGTTCCTTATAACCTCCAGGCAAAAGGAATGTATAGTTGTAATACTGGCTTTCCCCAGGAGCGCCAGCTGTCTTTGAAGGTTTTTCACATATTGCCCGCTATCCCTTTGCGCAGCCTCCAGCACCTTGCTCAGGGCTGTACCGATCCTTTCCCTCATCTCAGCAGCCGCAGCATTTGTAAAGGTAACTACCAGCAGCCTGTCAACATCCACCGGAGCATCAGGATCAGTGATCTTTCTTATAATCCTTTCAACCAGTACCGCTGTCTTTCCGGCTCCGGCGGCGGCCGCCACAAGCAGGTTGCAGCGGTCCTCGGAAATTGCCCTGGCCTGCTCAGCTGTCCATTTTCCTGTCTTATTCTTCTGATCCACTGCTATCACCACCTTCTGCTTTTAAACCGCCCATAAGCTCCCAGACTTCTTCCTCCTTCTTGTCCTGGAGGTTCCTGTAATGATTACCTCTGAGCCTGGTATCAAACTGGCATATTGATATATAGCCGCAGTATGAGCATGCGGTCATCCTTTTCCTTCTGTAAGGACTTATGGAAATGTTCCCTTTGAGCATTTCCTCCCCTATTTTGTTAAGCAGCTTCTTTACATGCCTTTTCATTATATCAAACTGATCGGCTGTTGCTGCGGAAGACCTTCCAAGGTCCCCTCCCTTGTTCACCCTGGCAGGTATTATGAGGGAATCCCCGTCTATACCGGTGTCCATCTCCTTTATAAGCTTCACATCTGCAAGCAGCAGGCCTTTCATTTTAAGCTCCTTCATGATGGCCTTCTCGATCTCCTCCTCTGAGGCTTCTCTACCTGCCGGCACAATAGGGTCATCCAGCTTGAAATACAATATGCCTGCGGTCAGCACCGGTTTTCCGGACTCTTTTCCCAGACTCTCACCTGCCGCATCCAGGTAGGTTATCAACTGAAGCTGAAGGCCGTAGTAGACGTCTGCCAGCCTGAACTGCTTGCTGCCCGACTTGTAGTCCACTATCCTGAAGTACTTGCCCTCCGCTGTCTCCAGGCAGTCCATCCTGTCGATCCTCCCGGACAGGACCATGGTATCTCCCGAGGGCAGCTCCAGGGTTATGGCGGGAAGCTTCTCTCCTTCCCCAAAACCCAGCTCATAGCCCACCGGCTCGAAGGTGCTCCTTTTTATATGCTCCGCAATAAGCCATACTGCTCTCGTAAGCACCCTTTTCAGCCTGTCCGCAAGGTATTTGTATCTGCTGGAGCTTAAAAATACCGTACCGGCCATATCCTCCACCAGTTCATCGACTATAAGGGCTACCTTTTCGGCGCACCAGCCCTTTTCAACCTGCCTCCAGCCCATGCTGCCCTCGTTCACCTTTCTGGAGAACCTGTCTATTACCGTATGCATGAAAGAGCCCATGTCAGGAGCATTCATTTTCAATATATGTCTTTCCTTTGCCTTAAGTCCGTATTCCACATAATATGAAAAAGGACAGGAAGAATATCTCTCAAGTCTTGATACACTTGTCTGTATATTATTTCCATAAAGCTTCCTTACCCGTTCCTGCCGTATCAGCTCCACCTGGTTGGTATAATTGAAGCCTTCCAGCATACGGGCATACTTATCCTGCCATTCTTCCTCCTTTTTATACCAATCCAGCACATTCTTCCAAAGGGGATCGGTATATTTACCCTCCATACTCTGCCTCATAACGGCCACCAGTTCATTGAAGGTCGGAACGGGAGATGATACATACATTTCCGCACTGCTCCGGTCGTTCATTTGTGTCATGCCGCTGTCACAACTGATACCGGGGAATATCCTTTTAAGCCTGCTTATAATAATTGAAGGTCTCAGAGCCCTTCCTTCCTTATCTGCCGCACAATAGCTCAGCCTCAGGTATTCTGACGGCGCAGTCAGTGCGGTATATATTATGTACTGCTGTTCAAAGGTCCTTCCTCTTGTATCGGGTGCCAGTTCCACTCCCAGAGTTAAAAGTGCTTCCCTGTCCCTGTCCGATAAAATGCCCTCCTGCTTGAAAGGCACGGGAAATATGCCGTCATTTGCACCCAATATGTATATGGCTTTCACATCATGGCTTTTGGACCGTTCGAGGCTTCCTACAAGCACCTGCTCAAGGGCAGGGGGTATCAGTCCTATGTTATACTCTCCGAAGCCTACAGCGAGAAGCTCCAGGAAGGTTTCCACCTTCACCGGCTCGTCTCCCATAGCTTCAACCACCTGATCCATAAGCTCCATAAGTATATTCCACACCTGGCTGTACTCATCAGCCCTGTCCAGCTCTCCACCTTCAGTAAAGTGCTTCACAAGCTCCTCCAGCCTTTCTGGTACTCCCAGCTCGCACAGGAATTCATACAATGCAGTACATATCTCTTTTCCTGTGTTTTTCCCTTTTATCTTCTGATACAGCTTCAAAAGAGGTGCTGCTGCCGTTCTCCGCACCCCATTCACCCTTTCGAGCATTTCGAGGACATATTTTCCTGCACCGGGTTTTTCCAGATTATATCCAAGGGTGTAATTCCAATCCTCATCCTTTATCCAACTGCTGCCTTTTATACCGTTTGCCAGAACATAATTCTCCAGCAGGTCCAGATCAGCCCTGCCGATTCCCGTCAAACCCGTCTTCAAACATCTGAAAACCGCTTCATAGGACCAATTACCTGTGAAGACCTCCAGGGCTGAAAGTACGAGAAGCACCAGAGGATGCCCCGTTATGTCCTTTTTCCTGTCAATGAAGCAGGGTATCCCGTACTCCTTGAATATTACCCTTATTATCCTTTCATAAAGTGAAAGATCTCCTGTTATTACAGCAATATCACTGTAACGGAAGCCTTCCTCCCTGCATTTTCCCAATATATCCCTTGCAGTGCTCTCCACCTCGGCATACAGATTGGGAGCTTCATACAGGCTCAGACCTCTTGTGCTGTCTTTATTTGTCCCATGCAGATATGTATAAAGATTCGCCTCAAGAAATGCCAGCTCAGCAGTATATTTCAACCCATCGCTTTTAAGAGCGGCAGGAGCTTCTATTTTCACTTCCATGCGGGCAGCCAGCTTTTTAAGCTTTGCAGCCGCAGCCTTTGCGGGCAGGAAAGCATCTGTTTCCTCCAGCTCCGGATTATCTGCGAGGCAATCGGTGCACAGCGCCACATTTACTCTTACCGCCTGAGCTAAAAGCCTCTCAATTACAGCATATTCCTGTGGTGTAAAGCCGGAAAATTCGTCCAGCCAAATTTCTGAAGCACCGAAAAGCTTGTGCTGTGCAAGCTTTTCAGATAATAAGGCAAGGTCGTCGTCAGAATCAATATATTTATCATGGAGTCTCTTCTCAAAATCCTCGTATATAAGCCCCATGTCATGGAGTTTGTCCTTAAGCTGTGTGTTCAGGTCCGCTGTTTCAAGGCTGCTTATGGCTTCAGGAGTGATATTATATCTTTTGAACTCACTGAAGGTTCCGCACAGGGTATTTACAAAACCCCTCTGCCCCGCAGCCCTGTCAAACACCCTCAAGCTATCCTTAAGCCTTTCCATTATGGTATACACAAGTATACTCTTACCTGCGGGGTTTATATGCTTCCTTACTATCCCACCGACTTCTCCGAGAACTCTGTGGGATAATCTTCCGAAGCTCAGGACCTCGACTCCGTTTATGCCGCTTGCCCCCAGGGCTGCTATCAGCCTTTTCTCCGCCTGGAAGGAGAATTGCTCCGGAACAATTATTATATGCCTGTTCCCCTGCCCCTGCTCCAGGCTTGACTTTATCTCATTAAGGCAGAAGGTGCTCTTGCCGCTTCCCGCCCTTCCATATATGATCCTCAAGCTCATTGCTAATCATCCCCTCCGCATGTGCCTCGTAACGTATATCCCTTCTTGAGCATGCGAGGCACTTAATCAAGGTAGTGATTATTAACACTATGAAAGACAAGAAAGTTGTTGTGTTAATAATCACTAGCTCCGCCAATCTATCTATATTATATCACACAAAACTGCTATTATTAGATAGTTTTGGCCTTGCAGGCAGCATTTGCAGCTTTATAGAAATTTATATATTTGCTGGTATATTCTATTATATAATCGCTAGTCGCTAGATTAGGGAGGGGCTTCGAAGTTTGTAGGGGCGATTCATGAATCGCCCCTACCCGTTCTATGACCAGTAAGAAATACCCAGAAGTCTAGAGACTAGCGTCTCGTGACTAGCATCTGAAAAATGCGCACTAAAGTGCGCATTTTTCGTATCCTATTATCGCAGCGCCTATTGCTCCCGCAAATTGTGAATCCTTGTGGGTAGCGACACTGCATTTCAGCTTTCTTGAGAGGATATCCCCTATCATACCGTTTGCGGATACTCCTCCTGTGAAAAGTACCTTGTCCTTTATGGTGACCCTGCTGGTAAGATGCATTATCTTATTCGATATCGAGTGCAGTATGCCTGAAGCGACTGCTTCCTTTGCCGTACCTTGCGCCAGAAGGCTGATTACCTCGCTCTCCGCAAAGACTGCACACATGCTGTTTATATCTCTTGGTATTGAATCGGAAGCAAGGCTTTCCAGCTGGTCCACCTCTGTTTCAAGTACATTGGCCATGACCTGGAGAAACCTCCCCGTACCAGCGGCACATTTGTCATTCATCATGAATTCCAGCACATTACCCTTATCATCTATTGATATCACCTTGCTGTCCTGGCCGCCCACATCAATGACGGTGCGGGCCTCCGGGTCGAGAAATGCGGCTCCCCTTGCATGACAGGTTATTTCAGTTACTTTCCTGGTCGAGAAAGGAACCGACACCCTTCCATAGCCGGTAGCAACAACGGCTGCTATATCCTCTTCCTTAATACCGGAACCGGATACCAGCCTTTTATACAGTTCTGCTCCAGTTTCCCTTGGATTCCAGCCTGTAGGCATCATGAGCCTATCCACAGTTCCTCCGTCATAAGCGACGGCCTTTGCACATACAGAGCCTATGTCTATTCCTATGCTAACCATATTCGTTCCTCTTCCATCTTTTCCTTTGCTCATATGAACTTTACAAGAGGCTTCCTTTTTGGAAGGCTTCTGAAGCCTTCCGTCCTTATCCCGTATTTCTCTACAGCCAGCTTGATTGAGTCCTCCTCAGCCTTCTCGTACATTATGCATATACCGCAGCATTTGCTGAGCTCCCTGGGCGTCGGTACAATGGTGTATCTGATGCTCTCTTCCTTAAGATGCTTCTCCAGCTTCAGCCCCTCTGTCACATTTGGAAACAGTATATAATAATTTAGTTCTTCCACTATTTCAACATCTCCAGAAATGCCTCTATTCTTGTCTGAAGCTGGCCTGTGTCGTCATTACTGTAGTCCGTCTCAATGAATATTACAGGTATCCCCGCTTCCTTGAGAGCCTTTTCCACCTGCCTGTACTCTATATTATAAGTATGGCAGAACTGCAGATTATAATATATGACACCATCTGCTCCGTATTCTCCGGCAAGCCTTACGATGTCCTCCTCCCGTCCTTTATTGGGAGTGAAGCATGCACAGTTGATGTTCAGATACCTGTCCGCAAGAGCTTTTATCATGCCTTCCATTGTTTTTGGGGTCTCATCAACTTCTTTTTCAAAATATCTGGTTCCCGTGCAGGTCTCTTCACAGACAACAACAGCGCCGCTTTCCTCTATCTGATGATGCAGCTTCCAGTTCGGTATTGCCATGGGAGTGCCCGTTATCATTATTCTCGGGCTCTTTTCCCGCGCTACGCCTATACCTTCTTTTATCCTGTTTTCCAGTTCATCACAAAGCTTGCTGGTCATTTCTATGAATCTTTCAGGATCGTCATAGAATGCTATCTGTGAAATAAGGAGGGCATCCTTTCCGCTGATTGGAACATTGAGAGCCTTCCTTGCATTATAGAGCCTCTCTAAGGCAGCCCGCTTCCTGTTGCACAGCTTTATTGCCTCTGCAAGCTTTTCTTCTGTTATCTTGTTTCCCGTAAGCTCCTCAAGCTTTGCTTTATACTCCTCTATTTCTTCAGCCCATTTCTTATAGTCCTTATCCCTTTTCATCTGCGGAAGGTCCATTACATGAACAGGCACATGCTCGCCAAGTATTTCCCAGGCTTTTTTCTTTGCATCGCAGGTCGTTTCTCCGGTCAGCATGTCGCAGGACTGGAAGTAAGGACAGGTTCCGCCTATTTTTGCACCTACTATGGCTTTTACAAGCGGGCATATATTCCTCGGCAGCACCTTTTCCCCATCTTCGATCCAGAACTGAGAGCCTCCGCAAAGTCCTACACCTATAGCCCCCGATGCCAATATAAGCTCATCCGGCACAAATACGCAGAAGGTTCCTACAACCTTTCCGCCGGCTTTTCTGTGTTCATCAAGCTCCTTGATCCTGAGCCCATGTACTTCCGAAACCACAAAATTATAATAGTTCATCCCTTCCGGTCTGTTCTGCTGGCTTAGGTATACCCCGCCGTATAATTCGGGAAGTACTGAACAAAGCACATCATGCTTTTCCAGATCCATTCCCAGGCTGGCCCAAAGTTCCCTGTAATCTGCCATTTTTTTACCCCCTTAACATAGTTAAGGCACTGCGGGATATATGAATTGACTGCCGCTAGTGCCTGTATTTTTGATCTATGCTACTATTCTATAACATCCTGGGGGTATTTTAGTAATTGATTTTATCTATCAAACATCATGCCGATATTCATATATTCAATAGGTATGGGGAACGGGCTGCCGTGTGTTCAGTGGTTTTCCGTGTTTTTCCGAAGGAAATCCGTGTTACCCGTTCCCTCAATCCGTATCAAACTTATCTGGCTGCGGTTCAGGAATCTTATGGGCAGCTTGCTTGTGCCCACGCCGCTGTCTATGTAAAGCAGACTGCCGTTATGCAAATTGTATTTCCCTTTGTTGAATTCCGGAAAAAGTCCCTCTCCGGGTGCAATTACTGCACCCACAAATGGTAATCTGACCTGCCCTCCGTGAGTATGCCCGCATAGTATAAGATCAGGGGCATAGCTCCCGAGTCTGTCCCTTATCCTCGGAGAATGTGCGAGCAGGACTGAATACCTTTTGCCATCCGCACCCTTCATCGCTTTTTCTATATTATCCTTGCGCCTGTATGGATCATCCACACCACATATGTTTACAGCTATTCCGTCTACAGTTACAACAGTGCTTTTATTATTGAGCAGCTTTACACCCAGGCCCTGAAGTCCTGTCAGCAGCTCCCTCCTGCCGTCATTATTCCACTCATGGTTGCCGGATACAAAAAATATTTCGGGGCATATTGAATGCAGTCCTTTGATCAGCTTGTATACATTGTTGAAATCCTTTGTAGCTTCATCCACCAGATCACCGGTGACCAGAACAGCAGCCGGCCTGATTTTCAAAGCTTCCTTCAGAATTTTTCTTGCTATTTCTCCGGAAGCACTGCCATGAACATCACTTATCTGCAGTAGTAAGATTTCTTTCCCCTTTTTCAGCTTTTCAGTATGTATTTTGATTTCCCGCACCACAGGGAAATTGATTTCAAAAACCATATCAGCGGCAATTAAAAGCATTGCAGCTGCAATTACTTTGACTACTTTGGAAAACAAATATATCGCTCCTCTATTTTTTTGCCACGTGCCACGTGCCACGTGCTTAAGAAAAGCCTTCGAAGTCCGGACGACCAATGGTCGCCCCTACCACAGAACGCATGCAATGCGTTCCCTACACCCCGCAGCCTCGCAGCCTGACAGCCCCGCAACCCCGAAACCCCATAGTCTTACACTGATCCTCGCATCTCGAATCTCGAATCTCGTATCTCGTATCTATTTTCTTCCATTATACCACTCAACACAGTCCTATATTCCTATAACCTTCTGAAAACCTGGGGGTTAGTAATTACTGCCGATTGTATTGGTCTGATACTTCTGATAGAATCTATTGTATGAACACATAAAGGGGTTGTCAATTGTGGGCTCAATATTAGAGAGGTTGAAAAACGACCGGTTCCGGTCGATTATTTTTCTTGTAGCAGCTTCCTTGCTGTGGAGTACAGGAGGCTTGTTGATCAAGTCCGTCGAGTGGAATGCAGTAGCTATATCCGGAATGCGAAGCATGATTGCTGCAGCAATTATGCTTGCGTTTATCAGAAAGCCCAACCTGAAATTTAACAGGTTCAAGATCGGCGGCGCTTTTGCATATGTAGGTACTGTCGCATTGTTTGTAATGGCGACCAAGCTTACAACAGCAGCTACGGCGATACTTCTGCAATATACCGCTCCGATTTATGTGGCGCTGCTTGGCGCCTGGTTCCTGAAGGAGCGCACTACTGTACTGGACTGGCTTACCATTTTTTTTGTGTTTGGCGGCATGTTCCTCTTCTTTATCGATGAAATGTCGCCCGGAGGCATGCTTGGCAACATATATGCGATATTGAGCGGCTTCTGCTTCGCTTGTATGGTTCTGCTGCTCCGCAGGCAAAAGGATGAATCACCGCTGGAATCGGTATTCTGGGGTAATGTGCTTACTGCCATCATAGGCCTACCGTTTATGTTCACCTCCATGCCCGACACATCAAGCTGGATAGGCCTTCTGCTGATGGGCGTATTTCAGTTGGGTATATCATACATATTATATAGTCTGGCGATAAAGCACGTTTCTGCACTTGAGGCAATACTGATCCCTGTAATAGAACCATTGCTGAACCCTGTATGGGTATTCCTTGCACTGGGCGAGTTCCCCGGACCCTGGGCCTTTGTAGGAGGTATCATAGTACTGTTTGCTATTGTCGGCAGAAGTGTAATTATGGCACTAAAGACAAACCAGAGGGCAACGAGTAGCAACACAGAATAAAAAGAGAAAAGCCATGAGAGGAAACTTCAACCTTCCCATGGCTTTTATTATGGCTTGATCGGCACTGCCATGAGAAACGTCCCCGTGGCACCCATGCCCGTGGCAGTCCCCGTGGCAGTCACCCTAGCAGTCAGTTATACTCTTTCAACCTTCATTCCTGTGTCATGTCCGTTCAGGTCCTGGACCTCGAAGCTCTTGTCAGTGACTCTCACGACCTTGTCGGCCAGGGTCTCCTGCTTGATGTAGTCCATGAAAGCATCAACGGCGCCTGCTATTTCATCGTCTCCATCGAAGTATATGTTTATTCTGTCCATCATCTCATAGTTGCTGTTCTTTCTCATCTGCTGCACCTTGGAGATGAATTCCCTTGCATAGCCCTCTTCAATCAGTTCCTTCGTAAGTGTTGTATCAAGTATTACAAAGAGGTTGTTCTCTGTTGTCACTGTAAAGCCTTCCTTGGCTGCTATGCTGGTTATCACATAGTCTTTGTTAACCTCAAGGGCTTCGCCGTCAAGCTCAACCTTAACGGTCTCCCCTGCTTCAAACTTCGGCGCATACACCGATGCGTCCATTTCCTGGAGCACCTTGGCAAAGGTCTTTATCTTTGCTCCGAGTATCGAGCCTGCAAATTTGTAGTTGGGCTTCAGGCTGAAATTCATGTACCTGTTGAGGTCCTTCTCGAATATTACTTCCTTGACATTGAGCTCTTCCTGTATGAGCGGTATCAGGTAGGATATAAGCTCTTCATATTTTGCATCTATGAATACCTTCTGTATCGGCTGGCGTACCTTTATCCTGACCTGCTCCCTGGAAGACCTGCCAAGTCCTACAAGGCTCCTTACCAGGTCCATTCTCTCCTCCAGCTTATCGTCAATCAGGCTTGTGTCCGCCTCAGGGAAGTATGCCACATGTACCGACAGCTCCCCTGTCAGGTTCCTGTATATTTCCTCCGAAAGGTAAGGGGCAAATGGAGCAATCAGCTTTGATACCCCCACCAGCACCTCATAGGTGGTGTTGTAAACTGCCTTCTTGTCTTCCGTAAGCTCGGTCTCCCAGAATCTTCTCCTGGAACGCCTGATATACCAGTTGGAAAGGTCTTCATTTATAAAATACTGTATTTTCCTTACCGCTTTTGTAAGGTCATATATTTCAAGCTCGGCGTTGACTTCCCTTACAAGGTTGTTGTACTTGGAAAGCATCCACCTGTCAAGCTCGGGGCGGTCCTTGTACTCTACGAAGAAATCCTTTGGATTTATGTTGTCGGTATTTGCATACAGCGTGAAGAAGGTATAAACATTTTTCAGTGTCCCGAAGAACTTGCTCAGTACTTCCTTAAGTCCGTCTTCATCAAACTTGGTGGTGGTCCATACCGGGGATACATACAGCATATACCATCTTAAAGCATCTGCACCGTATTTTTCAAACATCTCAAAGGGATCAACGGTATTGCCGAGGGATTTTGACATCTTCCTGCCGTCCTTGTCTACCAGATGCCCGCCGACAAGTACATTCTTATACGGGGATGTGCCCATTACGAAGGTCGATATTGCAATCAGTGAATAGAACCAGCCTCTGGTCTGGTCTATCCCTTCACAGATGTAGTCCGCCGGGAACAATTCATTGAAATTCTCTTTGTTCTCAAATGGATAGTGATGCTGTGCGAAGGGCATTGCTCCGCTATCGAACCAGCAGTCAATGACTTCCTTGACTCTTGTCATGGTACCGCCGCACTTTTCACACTTTATATGGACATCATCCACATAAGGTCTGTGCAGATCTATACTCTCATCTATTTTTTCGATAGCCCTGTCTACAAGCTCTTTTCTGGAGCCTATGGAATCAAAGTGCCCGCACTCGCATCTCCAGATGTTCAAAGGTGTGCCCCAGTATCTGTTCCTGGAAAGAGCCCAGTCGTTCACGTTCTCAAGCCAGTTGCCGAAGCGCTTCTCTCCCACATAATCAGGGAACCAGTTTACTGCATTATTGTTTGCAACCAGATTATCCCTGAGTTTGGTCATTTCGATATACCAGCTGGGTTTTGCGTAATAAAGCAGCGGAGTCTTGCATCTCCAGCAGTGGGGATAGTTGTGGTCTATCTTTTCCTTTTTGAAAAGCTTGCCTTCTATTGCCAGCCATTTTATTATCTCCGAATCCGCATCAATAACAAATTGCCCTTCCCAGGGTGTAGCGGTAAATTTACCTGCTTCATTGACGGGCTGCAGCACCGGCAGGTCATATTTTCTTCCTGTATTGTAGTCGTCTTCACCGAAGGCAGGCGCTGTATGGACTATACCGGTACCATCCTCTGTAGTAACGTAATCCGCCAGTGTCACAAAAAAGGCCTTCTTTTCCGGATTCACAAAGGGCATCAGCTGCTCATATTCCATATGCTCCAGCTCTGTGCCTTTAAGCTCCTGAAGCACCTCAAAGTCTTCTCCCAGCACTTTATGAGCCAGGGTCTTTTCCAGGTAATATACTACATCATTCTGATTTACTTTAAGATAGGTTTCCCTTGGGTTGACTGTAAGCGCTACGTTGGAAGGCAGTGTCCATGGTGTAGTTGTCCACACCAGGAAGTATTCCTCGGCGCCTTTTCTCTTGAATTTTACTATTACTGTAGTCGTCTTTATTTCCTTATAGCCTTGGGCTACCTCATGACTTGCAAGTCCTGTTCCGCATCTGGGGCAGTAGGGGGATATTTTATGGCCTTCATAAATATAGCCTTCTTTATTGAATTTGTTCAATATCCACCATACTGACTCGATATAATTATTATCATAGGTTATATAGGGATGCTCCATGTCTATCAGGTAGGCCATTTTTTCGGTCATTTCCTGCCAAAGTCCTACATATTTGAATACAGATTCACGGCATTTCCGGTTGAATTCCTTTATGCCGAATTTTTCTATATCCTGTTTTCCTGATATCTTAAGCTCCTTTTCAACCTCAATCTCAACAGGAAGTCCATGGGTATCCCAGCCGGCCTTTCTTTTGACCTGGTAGCCTTTCATCGTCTTGTAACGGCACACCGTATCCTTCAGTGTCCTGGCTATTACATGGTGTATACCGGGTCTGCCGTTGGCAGTGGGAGGACCTTCATAGAATATGAACGGCTCCTTGTCCGCTCTTGTTTCTATGCTCTTTTTGAGAATATCTATCTCCTTCCAGTATTCTGATATGCTTTTCTCATTTTCTGCTACCCGCTTGTCGGATAAAAACTTGAATTTGTCCATATAAAACATCCTTTCTCAGAATTTATATACTTAGTGCCTCGTAACGTATATCCCTTCTAGGGCATGCGAGGCACTGAATCAATGTTGTGCTTATTAACACTTTGAAAGATTAGAAATTTGTTGTGTTAATAAGCACTAGTACGGGGTAGGGCTCGTGAAAATAAAAATCCCTTCAGCCAAAGCCGAAGGGACGATATTATACCGCGGTACCACCCAGGTTATGCACCTATATATGAAATCAGCGCATCACTCAATACATATAACGCATGTCTGCGAAAAGGCTTACTGAATTCAGCCCCCCGGCTCCAAGGTGATCTTCATAAACCGGCAAATGACGATCTTTCACCAAATGACCGCCTCTCTGAGATTTGCTTTCTTTACTACTGTCCTCTTCAACGCCATTTTATTCATTAAAATTAATACTCATAATTATATATTATGAAATATTGCCCTGTCAAGCTCTTTACTATTATGTCCAATGCTATTCTCAAATATTGAATATGCCGGATACCAGCCGTTAATTCAAAACGGAATATGCCCTGTCAATATAAATGACTGCATTGTAATTGGGATACTTTGCTTTTATGGCATGAGCCACTTCCTTTGTCAGATCCTTTGCCATCTCCTCATCATATTCATAGGGTACCACCAGATCAAATATCAGGTTCATGTGCTCTTCTCCGCCCACTATCCTGAAGTCATGTATCGATAATTCCTCATGCAGCTCAGTTATTACTTTGATTACCCTGTCCTGTGCCTCCTGGACTACTTTGTCGTCGGTATTGATCGGATCCATGTGTATCACGATATGTATGTCCATTTCTTCTGAGATTTCCTGTTCAGCCAGGTCTATTATGTCATGAGCCTTCATGATATCCATTTTGGCAGGAATCTCAGCATGCAGCGATACTACACACCTGCCGGGGCCGTAGTTGTGTACTATCATATCATGTATCCCTATTATACCGTCATATCTCATGGTCTTTTCCGTTATCTCAGTTATGAACTCCGGCTCCGGTGCTTCTCCCAGCAGCGGATCCAATGTTTCCTTAGTGAGGTTTATTCCCGAATAAATGATGAATGCCGATACCAGGAGCCCTATATACCCATCAATGGGAAAGGTTATCCAAAGGGAGGTCAGCAGTGAGAGAGCAACCACCGATGAGGTTATCACATCGCTTAAGCTGTCTGTGGCAGAAGCTTCCATGGCCTTGCTGCCTATCCGCGCGCCTATGCTTTTGTAAAATCTGCTTAGCCAGACCTTTACTCCTATGGATATTATAAGCACGGAAAAAGATATTATATCGAATTTGATCGCCTCAGGATTCCTCACTCTTTCAAAGGAGCTCTTCAGAAATTCAAAGCCTACAAGTATTACCATAAAGGATACGATCATCGCCGATACATATTCTATCCTGGCATGTCCGAAGGGATGCTCCCTGTCGGCAGGCTTGTTGGTAATCTTAAAGCCGACCAGTGTAATTATCGCAGAAGCGGCATCAGACATATTGTTCACAGCATCGGCTGTGATGGCAATGCTATTAGCCATCAGGCCTACTGCGACCTTTACACCGGATAGTATTATATTGCAGACTATGCCGACGAAGCCACCAAGGTATCCGTATTTCTGCCTGACCTGTTTATCCCTGATATTTTCACTACCTCTTATAAAGGTCTTTACCAGTAAATTTGTAAGCAATTTAACACCCCGTATACTTAGTGTTTATTAACACAACAGATTTTTATCTTTCATAGTGTTAATAAGCGCTTCCTAAATTCAGTGCCTCGCATACCCTGGAGGGGATATACTTTACGAGGCGCTTAGCGTTATTTAACATTACATCTAATCTGACATTCATATGTTAAATAACGCAACCTTGATTCAGTGCCTCGCACGCTCAAGAAGTGATATACTTTACGAGGCGCTATAAAAATATGGAAATCTCCATGTCCATTCATTATAATACTATATTAAATAAAAATCAAAAATGTACCGGACTGTTACATTTTTCCACCAGCATTTCTTATCTGCACATTAACCTCCACATTGATCTCTGCTTCCTGGATTATCCTGTCTATATCATCTTTTGTAAGCTTTTCCCTGGTATGCGCCTTAATGTGATTAGCAAGACTCAATGCATCAAACTTGAATTCCTCCTGGGTTTTTTCCACCAAAGCTTCCGCCCTCTTTTTTATGTGCTGTTCAAGGGAGTCCTGAAAAACCTTCATCAGGTCGGTTCCGTCCTGCATCGGCTTAAGCTTCTTATGCTCCACTATTGCTCCATCCAGCTTTATCTGTATATTGAAAGCATATTTGTCATCCAATCTTTCCACGGTCACTTTCCTGCTGTTGGTGCCTTCAAAGGTTGCCTCATCAATTACTTCTCCATCCTCTTCCACTTTAAAGGATAGTGTGCCCCTGCATTCGATCCCTCTCAGCATGACCGCTGTCTCAGTCTCTTCCCTGCCCATTTCCCCTGTTATTTTCCCTTTATTCACCAAGCATGAGCCTGCCAGCTTGACTTCTCCTTTTGCATAAGCGATATGCGGCAGTAAAGCCGCTGTTTCATAGCTTATTAAGTCCCTGTTGAAGTGGAATAACGTGGTATATGGGAAAAAATTGGTATTCCTGCTGCTCTCTATCAGAGCCTTCAAATATATTCCCACATTTGGATAGCTGTGAATCGGAGTCTTCATAATGTCTACAGCCCTTCCCTTTGCAATTATAACAAAAATTGAAGCTTTTACCTTCGGGTTTCTTGTTATTGCATCAGTTATTTCCAGAAGATTTTCTTTTTTGCCAAGCTCGGCACCTAGCAGCAGAAGCTGCAGCTGTCCGAATATCACCTGCTCACCAATCTGTGTGTTCCTTCTTCCTCTTGCTTCTCCTATAATCTGCCCTGTAGTATCTATAACATGAAATTTCTCCTTCACATCCTCATAGAATACCGGAACTCCCATAGTGACAAGATATTTGTCATCAGGGTATTCCTTTTCTTTCTCCAATATCTTGTCATAGGCGACAATAAGAGGTATCGATAAGTCATCCAGTTCTTTTGAATCCCAGCAGCCTGTAAGCATCAGCAAGCATAGCAAAACGGCAGATATACGTATCAATCTTCTATGTGTTTTCATCCTTTGCTGCTCCCTTCATTCCGGCGAAGAAACCGAATATGATAAGTATGAGTGGTAATGCTATGCCGATTATCAATGCCGCCCGGCCTATATAATCAGAGTACTTGAAGACCTGGAAAATGTCTTTCGGATAATAGGCTATGAGGATGATAAACGGGAACATGGCCAAGGTACTCCATGTCTGAGATTTCATTTTGAAAAGCTCAGTAATTATATGGCTTGCACAAAAGTACTGGATGGTGATAGGCCTGAAGGATACCGCAATCCACCATTGGATAAAAAAGAATTCTATTCTTTCAAATATTGGCACCTCTAAGGTACCCAGCACCCTTAGGCTAGGCCAGGCAAATACCTGGACAAGCTCGGTGCCAAAAACCATAACTGTACTGATAACGAAATACAAATAAATGACAAGGGTTATCAGGACTGCATACAGGCTTGCTCCAAAAGCATCCTTCTCCCTTGATACATAAGGATGAAAAACAATGTAAAGCTCAAACCCGGAGTAAGCTAAGCCTGTTGCAAGCGATGCCCTGGCATAGTCTGACAGCTTGTGGTTGAAAACAGGCATCAGATTGTGTATATCAGCGTTTTCCGTTATTGCAGGCAGTGCGAAGAATATAATAGGCAGCAGCAGGTAGAACAGGAACTCATTTACCCGCCCCAATACCTTTGCATTGCTTGCTGCAAGGTAAGCGCTTACCGAAAGCATCATTATCAGCTTCACCAGCAAGGGTGTCTCAGTGAGCAGGAACAATGAAACCACTTCTATGAATACCCTGAGAAGTATTCCGGACGTCAGTATGGAATATACTGCGAATATTATGCTGAAAAGGCCTCCCATCCATTTGCCGCTGACTTGCCTGCATACCTTCACAAAACTGGCTTCATTATTTTTTTTGTACAGCAACCTTATTAAGGACAATGATGCAAGGGGAAACAAGGCTCCAAGAATAACTGCCATCCAGCCATCCTGTCCCGCTTCCTTAGCGGCTAGGCGCGGAAGGCTTAGTATTCCCGAGCCGAGCATAGTCCCTATCATGACAAATATGAGTTGTTTGCTTGTGATTTCTGACCCGGTGTTACTTTTCATCCTTTTGCTCCCTTGAATCAGCCATTCTTTTCTTATCCTTGGAAGGGATTGATACTGGCCTCTCCTTCATAGCCCAGATAGGCACCCTGAAGTATATATCCTTGAGATCCTTGAACCTGGTGGGTGCCAGAGGGGCAAAATAAGGTACGCCGAAGCTTTCCAGCCTGCAAAGGTGTATTATTATTATCAGCCAGCCCAAAGTGACTCCAAAGGCTCCAAAGGCTGCAGCCATGAAAATGAGAAAAAGCCTCAAAAGCCTGATAACAAGGGAGAGACTGTAGTTGGGTATAATGAAATTGCATATGATTGTTATTGTAATTACTATGATCATTGCCGGACTGACCAGGTTGGACCTTACTGCCGCATCCCCCAGTATTATGCCGCCTACCACTCCCAAAGTCGTCGCCACTGCCGCAGGCAGTCTCAGGCCGGCTTCCCTTAGGGCTTCTATTACAAACTCCATTATTAACGCCTCCACGATAGGAGGAAAGGCTACACGCTTTCTCATCTCCGCTAAATTCAGCAGCAGTTCCAGAGGGACCAGCTCCGGATGAAAAGAGTTTAACGCAATGTAGGCTGGCGTTGCACTTGTCGTCACAAGGAATGCAATGCCTCGCAGGATCCTTATATATGTACCTATGTACATGCGTTCATAGTAATCCTCCGGTGCCTGAAAAAACTGGATAAGCTGGGCAGGCAGCAAAAGCACCATGGCTGTCCGATCAAGGAAAATTGCAATTCTTCCTTCAAGCAGGCCAGCGGCTACCTTATCAGGCTTTTCCGTCCCCTGGGTCTGTGGAAAGGGTGAATAAGGATCATCCTCAATAAATTCTTCTATATAGCCATTGCCCAATATTCCGTCAACATCTATCTTTTTTATCCGGCTTTTGACTTCTTTTATGAGCTTTTCATCCGCCAAATTCTCTATATATACAACTGCAAGGCTGGTCTTTGTCCTCCTTCCTACTTTGGAAACCTCGACCTTCAATGCCGGGTCCGGCAGCGTTCTTCTTATCAGGGCTATATTAACCCAGATGTCTTCAATGAATCCTTCCTTTGTTCCCCTCAGCGCCTTTTCATTTTCAGGCTCATCTATAGACCTTTCTTTTGCTCCGCCCGCCTCCAGTATTATTATCTGATCAGTATTGTTCAGCAATAGAATAACTTTACCCTCGAAGATCATATCCTTTGCAAGGTTCTTGTCCGTTACTACCTTTATTGTTCCTACGCTTAAGCAGCTTTCCATTATCTTCTTAACAGCAGTATTTGCGTCAGAATTATCCACAGCCTTGTCCTTGAAAGTCATAAGAGGTTTTATTACATCAGTATTAAGCAAGGTCTTGTCTATACTGCCGTACATATATACAAGCACAGCAGCCAGCTCTTCATTGCCTCCAATCATCAACTCCCTGAAGACTATATCCCCGTTGCCCGCCAGCTCACGCCTGAACCATTCCTCTTTATCTCTCATCATTACCTCTCCTTGCTGCTCCAGCGTACTCAAAAAAAATAATAACTCAAATCCCATTTGAGTTATTATTTTCATAGTATATGTATTTTATAACGAGCAGGAGCATCAATTCCACCTTTATTTATCATGCCCCGTAAGCGAGTTTCATAAAAGGCTTCCTTGGTTGTTGATATTCTTCAATCAAAGCTTTTTTATTACACTTCCCTGTAAAGGACCTCAAGCATCATTTTCAGCCCCTGAAGGCCTATGTTCAATACTCTGCTTTCCTTTATAACCTCCGACAGCTTGTCCTCAACTATCCTTATCTTCTTTTCCTTGATAAATTCCTTGTTCTCCCTGGAAACAAAGCAGCCTTTGCCCACTACCGTCTCGATGAAGCCTTCCTTTTCAAGCTCATCATAGGCTCTTTTGGTCGTAATAACACTTATATGCAGATCAGAAGCCAGCTTCCTGATGGAGGGTAACCCCTCTCCAGGCTTTAGCTGCTGATTTATAATCAATTTTTTTATTTGCTCAGCTATCTGTTCATATATTGGTTCATGTGTCGAATTACTGACTGTTATATCCATATATATACACCTCGCCTATGTGAAAACTGACTGTGGGGCAGGCTCTGTCCCAACTGTTATGGGTTGCTAAGCACAGTGGAAGCGCCAAAATTGTACATTCTGTTCATAGTGTGTATACTGTTAATACCGTGTATACCATATATGTACAGTATAGACATTTCTGTCATTTATGTCAATAAAAATGGTGAAGCTTGTAGAAAAATGCGCACTATCGTGCACAGATGCGAGATACGAGATACGAGATGCGAGGAGAACCTGGGTATTCCTTTAGGGTATAGGAAAGGGTAACACGGATTCACACGGATGTTTCACGGAACACACGGCGGGAGATGGGTTAAAACCGGGAAAACAAAAAAAGGTGGAGGAGTATTTGGCCTGGTAATGGTAATTATCCGTGAATTACTACCACTTATAGAAGTGGCAGCTTCATAAGACCGACTGTGTTTTAGGCAGCTATCCTTATGGGGTTATCCACTAACCCATTATCCCTCACTTGTATTACAAGCTCTGGGACTACATTTTTATATTTACGCAGTATATTCAGACTACCGTTAATATCTGCATTTATTAGAAATCCTTCATTACTTTTGAACAAGCCCCTGGCTATTCTTCGATTCTTATTGTAATGGACTTTATCGACCGGCTCCAGGTCTATAGCTGATACTCCCGAGGTATAGCTTTCTTCTTGCAGTACTACCTCAATACCCACTATTTCTGCTTTATACTTTATCTGTTCTACAAGTCTCTGAATGGGTATTTGCACAAAGCCTTCTATGGGTGACTCCTGCTTAATGCCTGATATGTCTCCGATTACTATAGTTGAACAATTATTCAGCAAGGCCATCTCTATAAGCTTCCTACTGGCTTTATGCAGGCAGTCTTGTATATAGTCATTCCGTTGCTTTTGTAGCTTCCTTATTCGTGCTGTGCGTTTGAATCTGGTATTTCCTGACTTTTTCATCTCCAAGGATGTGTAATATGCAATTTGCTTATTGAAGTAGGAGTTCTTTGCTTTAAGTCTTCTGCCGTCTATAAGGTACTGGCCGGGATTATCTCTGAATGTAACAGCACATAGGTTATCTAGTCCCAGGTCAACTGCCATGACGTTATTGCCTGTTGTTTGACTAGTTGTCTCTGCTTTATAGATTATAATGATATACCATTGTTTCTGGCTGTGATCGTACTTGATTTTGACTTGTTGTATACTATCCAGATTCATCAGCTTTTGAAGTTTATCTGAAACTTCAAAGTTTAAGCTCTCCACTCCAAATCTAGCCTGTACTTCTTTAGCCAGTGAAAGCATTAGCATATTGTTCTTAAATCTGACTGCCGGATTTGTGAATATTATTTGATTTTTATGATTTTCCATATTATTGTATTTGGGTGGTTTAGGCATTGCCTTGTACTTCTGTGGGTTGTTTTTATAATCAGCTGCAGCGGCAAAGTAGCTTTTCCAATCCTGTTCCAACACTTTAAGACATTGCTGATATGTATGTGAATGCAGAAAAGCTTTATGCCAACAAGTTGTATGAAGCTTCTCCATATCATAATAAGACTTATACCCATTGGTAATGCATTCATAGTTGGCAATATTGTAGAGTTTGGTAGTATGAAAGCATAGCTCCTCAACAATATCCATCTGCAGAGATGTAAGTTTAGGAAAGAATCTGAAGCTTAATTTCACTATGGTTACACCTCCTTCCATACTATGGTATATGAATATTATACCAAACATATGTTCGTTCCTCAACCATATTTTAGGAAAGTTTAGGAGAGTGCTCTCATCACCCGCTTACAGAAGTAGGGGTATTTCGTACTAATTTGATAAATTTAACAATTATTGAAGGAATACAGCTATCATTGTCGAATGTTAAATAATTACTAAACATTTCGCGGAATACATTTTACACCCTTAATTCAAGCTTCGCGTAAATCTTACCTTGATCGTTATAAAAAAAGCATTATTAATAAGAAGGTGCCTTAATGAAAGTCAAACCCTTGTTCATTGTATTTGCTCTCCTCCTCGTGTTTTCTATTATGCTTTACAGTGATACTTTATCCGGACTGGAGAGCAGTGCGGGCGATACCGTCTATAAATCCAGAAAACCCACAGATACAAGAATAGTACTGATCACCATTGATGATGAAAGCCTTGATATGCTGGGTCAATGGCCATGGCCCAGGAGCTATCACGCAGAGCTCCTGAACCTCCTTGCCCAGGGAAAACCTGCGGTTATCGGTATTGACCTCATTTTTTCCGAAGCAAGCGACCCTGAGGAGGATGCACTTCTTTCCGAAGCGATCAGGAATGCAGGTAATGTCGTACTGGCCTCCTATGGTAATTTTGAAGGCACAGCAAAGGCCGGCAGCCTCACTCCTGTAAGCATTGTGGAGCCTCTGGAGCTTCTCTCCCAGTATGCTTCCTCAGGTCATATCAATGTTTTTCCTGAGGATGACGGCATTATAAGAAAAGCCCTTACCTCCTTTGATATTGACAGGCGGCATGTAAAAAGCTTTGCTTTGGATATATATAATAGGTATGTTCTGAGTTCCGGTCAGGGAAAGCCTGATCCTGTAATGCCCCTTGACCCCTGGAACCGTATATTTATAGATTATGTTAACGAGCCCGGCAACTTTACTGCTGTTCCGTACTCTTCAGTGCTTGACGGCAGTGTCCCTCCCGAATTCTTTCAGGACAGGATAGTTCTGATAGGCCCTTATACTGTTGGTTTTAACGATTATTATTATACGTCGATAGACAAAAAGACTCCCATGTATGGAATTGAAATACACGCAAATATTGTACAAAACCTGCTATACGGCAATTTTAAGCAGCAGGCGCCCTTCATTATAAACCTTGCGATCCTCACAGTTTTCTGCTGTATCGGCTATTTCTCCTTTTTGAAGCTGAATCCCGGAATATCGGCAGCTGTTGTGTGCGCTGCCATAATTATATATATTTTTGCTTTAAAGCTTATCTTCAGGCAGGGGTATATATTGAGCATTATCTACCCTGTTCTTGCTATTATACTGACATACCTTGTAATGCTGGCATATAAATACCTGGATGAGCTTGTTGAGCGCAGGCGTGTAACCTCCATATTCGGCAGATATGTGGCTCCACAGGTGGTAACCGAGCTTCTCAAGGGCGGAGAGGCAAGCCTGCAGCTTGGAGGTACTAGAAGGGAAATAACAGTGCTTTTCGTTGACATCAGAGGCTTCACTCCTATGTCTGAAAGGGCTCAGCCGGAGGAGGTCGTAGCTATTCTAAACGACTACCTCGACCTCTGTGCCCGTTCCATCTTCCAGTATGGAGGCACGCTGGACAAGTTCATAGGGGATGCTACCATGGCTATATTCAATGCCCCCCTGGACCTTGAGGACCATGCCTTCAAGGCTGTACAAACCTCCTGGGCCATGAAACAGGGCTCCGAAGCCCTGCGCAAATCCTTGGAGGAGAAATTTGGACATAGCGTCCAATTCGGAATCGGCATAAATACAGGCTTTGCAATAGTCGGTAACATAGGCTCAAAATCCAGGATGGATTATACCGCAATAGGGGATACAGTAAATACCTCAGCCCGTCTTGAAAGCAATGCAAAACCCGGCCAGATACTCATAAGTCAGGCTACTTATGAGCTGGTCAAGGATAAAATAAGCGCCTCCTATCTGGGTGAAATAAGTGTTAAGGGAAAAACCCGGGGAGTGCAAGTATATCAATTGGAAGGAGTCGATACCGTATGAAAAGCCGTGCAGTAAAGCGCTGTCTCATTTTACTGCTGCTTATTGTTTTTGTTTTTACCAATATGATGCCGCTTTATGCAGAAAACAATCTCAGAGTGGCGAAAATAGCAAAGCTGTCGGGTGATGTGACAGTTATGAAGTCCGGGGGTGAAAAATCCTTCCCTGCCTTCAAGAATATGGGACTGCTGCAGGGAGACAAGCTTGTTACAGGAGCTGATGGTGCAGTTACCCTTGAGCTTGACAGCGATAAAGAAGTAGTAATATCCAAAAACACCCAGCTCGTACTTAGTGAGCTCATGACAGCCTTGAAAGGCAGCTCCGGCAGTACTACTCTTAACCTCCTGGGCGGACAGGTAATGGTAAATGTGAAAAAGAAGCTGGATGGAGATTCCAAGTTTGAAATAAAGACACCTACCGCCGTTATGGGCGTCCGCGGCACCAGATTCTTCGTGGGCTATAGCGGAGGCGTTACCGAGGTTGCTGTTTTTGAAGGCAATGTAAGAGTAGCCAGCTACCGCCTGGAGGAACAGCCTGACGGGACAGTAAGGCAGGTGCCCGCAGAATTGAGTCTGTCTGAGAACCAGCAGACCTCCTTCGATTCAGGAGCCATACAGGAAGGGCAGCCGGAGCTTCAGGAGGTCACAGCCGAAGAGCTTCCGCTGTTCGTTCTTGAAACTCTTCAGCAGGATCCACAGGGCATTAAGCAGGAGATACTGGAAAATATCGAACAGATAATTGAACAGAAGCGTATCGAGGAGCAGCAGGCACCACCGCCACCACCTCCTCCGCCGCCAAGTATTATCTTGGATAACCAGCAGCCTCCGCAGCAACAGCAGCAGCAACAGCAGCCAACACCGCCACCTCCTCCGCCGCCACCGCCTTCCAGGGATGACGATGATGATGGTCCTCAGCAGGTTATACCGGTAAGCTCAGTTACTTTAAACAAGAGCACTCTAACCTTCAACGGGCTTAATGCTTCACATAGGCTTACTGCCGCTGTGAGTCCGGCTAATGCAACCAATCAAGCGATTACATGGACTTCCGGCAATACAGGAGTGGCAGTTGTAGATTCAAGCGGTAACGTTACTTCCAAAGGCTGGGGCACTACAGAAATTTATTCCGCCAGTGCCTCCAATCCTTCTGTTAAGGCTGTCTGCAAGGTAACTGTAGCAAGGAGTGTTGAGATAAAATCCGCCAGGATTACCAATATTTATAGAAGCAGCAATCCTTTGATCAATAATGTGGATGCGGAATTGGTTTCAGGCATATGGAGCTTCGGAGCACTTACCGATCACGATGAATTTGAAAGCGGAGCTGCACTTTCCCTTATGCTTCAGATCGGTCCTGATGCAGCGGGTAAAGACCTGTCTGTGGAATTTGAACGATTGGTAAACGGTGAGCAAGCATCTGTCACCATAGATAAACAAAAAAATATAAATATCGACTCAATTGGCAAAGCGTTGGTAAATCTGCCGATCCACCTGGGATCTGTAGGAGCTGTTGGAGATATCGTCACCTTCAGGCTGAAAAATTTGTCTGTTGATTCCAAACCTGCTGTCATGAATAACAATGAGCTATTCTATAGTGTTGAAGCCGTGTCGGATGTAGACGACCGCGTCTTGGACAGGGGAGACATGTTCCCTGTCGATGCTTTTACCGCAGTCGCAGGAAGGGATTTCAGCTTTGAGGCTGTACTTAACAATTTAAACGGTGACCCCGTAACAAATCTTGAGCTTGAGGATTTCTCTCTTGCATGTACCGGAGCATACGGAAATATCAGCATTAGTGAAGCCCGACATGACGGAGAATACGACCCTGAACTGGAAGGCCATTATAAGGTGACAGGCAAATATACAGTGCCTGTACCTATGGGGGCGCATGAAGAGATAGAAATCAGCGTGTATATAAACGGTGTAGAGCTGAAAGAGGATACAATAACAGCATATGTGATTGATGTAAGACAGGATGAAGATAATTCCGATATCCTTATTACCAATGATCTCGGTTCGAATGATACGATAGTTGTTAACGATCTTTCAGAAGGATTTACAGTCAATTTGTATACAGATCTTTACTATGAGGAAGAGGAGCCCTCCGACCTGATTGCTTCATATACAGTACCTGCAGGCAAGAATACTGCGGTCTTTCATTCCCTCGACCTGGGATCAGAGTCAGGAAGCATCTGGATAGGCTTCGATCATCCTTATCAAAATTACTTGGAAAGCAAGCGTATTGAGTTCGATTATGAGGCTGAATCAGGTGAAAACTATGACGGGCCGGTGGATATAGAATATTCACATATAGATGGAGATATCGGCACTGTATACTCCGATTCCGACTTCACTCTTACGCTTAGGCCCTTTACTTCCATGAACGGGGGGGTTTTCCCCAATCTCAGCCTGGAAGCGGAAGACTTTACACTATTACTTGTTAATGGTACAGGTTCATTAACAAAGAAAAGTGTTACCAATAATTATGACGGTACATACACAGTCATAGCAAACTACTCAAATGCAGAGGAAATCACCGTAGGTGCAAGAATAAGCTCCGGTGAGATATGGGTTTCTAGGGCAAAAATGACGGTTACGCCCGAAACTGCCGAACCCAGTGATGATACCGAATTAAGCATTGATCCTGAATATACCTCCATAGTAAGTGCAGACAATACACTGCACAAAATAAGCATAAATGAAAGCATCACAGTTGGAGATCTCTTACAGGCATTGCTGGTAGGTGGCGGAAGCGGAACACTGAAAATCTATGCAGACACCTCAAAATCCTATGAGGTTACTTACGCCGGTGAACCTGTTACAGGTGCCATGGTAGCGGAAGCGATCGCACAGGATGGAACAACAAAGGCAACATATACAATACAGCTTTCACAATCAAGCAGCAGCACAATCATACAAGTACGTGCGGGTTATGAAGAATTGATCAACGTAGACCTTTATTCTACAACCATATCTGTGATAAACGGCACATCCCTCCGAACATTGAAGGAAGGCCTGATTGTAGGCAATGGTGCAGGGAGCTTCAAGCTCTACTCAGATGCCGAGCTCACTTTCCCTGTAATCAACGATAGTGCCGTTGTGACGAAAAGTATGAGTCTTAAGGCTGTAGCTCAGGATACTATGACCAATGAGATATATGGGATTATTGTGAAAACACCTGCCCCGCATACTAATATAGCGGTTAAAAATATAAACTATGCAAGCCTTGCAACAGATAATACATTAGGCAATAACTACAGCGGAAGCGGAGAAACATCAGGTGATATCAGCATAAGCGGGGACGGACGCTATGTGGCATTCAGATCTTCAGCCACTAATCTGGTTGCAGGAGACACCAATGGTACTGACGATATTTTCGTTCGCGACAGGGATACGGATGAAGACGAGATATTTGATGAGCCCGGCTGTGTAAAAACAGTTCGTGTTAGTGTGACAAGCAGCGGTGCACAAGTAAATAGAATGAGCAAATCTCCTTACCTCAGTAAAGACGGAAGGTATGTCACCTTTGCTTCCTATGCATCAAATCTTGTTGCAGGTGATACCAACAGTATATATGACATTTTTGTCCATGACAGGGATACCGATAAGGACGGGGTATTTGACGAATCCGGTGCGGTTGCCACAGTGAGAGTAAGTTTGAATAGTGACGGTACGCAGGTTTCGGGAATATATAACAATACCTTCATTAGTTACCCATCCATCAGCGAAGACGGAAGATATGTAACCTATTATTCCAATGCAAGCTCTATAGTCAGCAACGATACGAATTCAGGCTATGATATATTCCTGCATGACAGGGATGCCGATGAAGACAATATATTTGATGAGGACGGCGCAGTAGAAACCCGCAGGGTCAGTCAGTCCCCCGAGGGAAGTCAGATATATGGTGCATCCTACTTCCCAAGAATTTCAGGAGACGGCAGATTTGTTGCATTCTCAACCGGGTTGTTGAACGAGTCAGGTACAGTGGATAATTCAACCTATGGAATATATGTGTATAATGTTGAAACCCGTTCCTCAGCAAGGCTGGCGGTCGGATCGGATCCTGACTTCAGCGAGGATGGACGTTATATGGTCTTTTCCTCCTCAACTGACCCGGCAACCGGAATTAAGACAGTAGGCTTCGATTATTCAGGGAACCTGGGAACCGTGTCCGAAATATATGTACTTGACAGAGATTCTGATGGCGACGGAATCTATGATGAAACCGACGGTAATGCCATATACCAGGCGAGTGTGAACAACAATTGGGAAATTGCAAACTACAGCTGTTCAGAACCCGTAATTAGCAGCAACGGGCGTATAGTCAGCTTCTATACCAAGGCAAATAACCTGGCAGGTGTTGATTCCAACGGTGAAAATGATATTTACGTACGTGATATATTCAAAAACACTACAAAATGTATTAGCAGGACAAACACAGGCATTACAGGCGACAGTGAAAGCTTTATACCAGCAATAAACTATGATGGAAGCCAGATTGCTTATGTCAGCTATGCTGAAAATCTATCCTCCACCGTGGATGAATTTAATAAACCGGACGTACTGGTATCAAGCCTGAACCTGAATGCTGAACCAGATACGATAGCTCCCTACGCTCCAACCGGTATCCGTTTGGAAGAGGTAGGTCCCACCTGGATGAAGATTGCTTGGGATGCAGGCACAGACAATATAGCAGTCGTCAAATACAAAATACAGATATTTGGTCCGAATCTTCCACTTAATGTATTTAAAACCGAGGTTGACGGTGAAACCTTAAGTTCCTGGATAGATGGGCTGATACCGGATTCAAATTATGAAGTAGAAATAAACTCAATAGATGAAGACGGGAATATATCCGAAGTGTTCCCAACAGTATTAACGACAGCTCCCGACCCTGCATTGGAGCAGCAACATAAGCCAATAGCAGCTGGGAAATATTACAGTCTTAAAACAAAAGCTGATGGCTCTGTATGGGCCTGGGGCGAAAACTCCAGAGGTCAGCTTGGCAATAATTCTTCTACAGATAGCAGCGTACCTGTAAAAGTACATTCAACCAATGCAGGCGATTCATATTTGACAGGTATCACAGCAGTAGACGCAGGATATGAATTCTCTGTCGCACTTAAAAATGACGGGACTGTATGGACTTGGGGTGACAATTACAATGGACAGCTGGGCGATGGCAATTATGGATACAACAAAAATAAAATGCATTCAGTCAAGGTGCTTGGTTTGGAGAACATAACAGCCATCTCCGCCGGAAGTGATTACGTCCTTGCCTTGAGAAAGGACGGAACGGTATGGGCATGGGGTAGCAACTTCAGAGGCAAGTTAGGCGATGGAACCACTGACAACCGATACACTCCTGTTCCTGTAGTAAGCCCCGATGGTACCGGATACCTAACCAGAGTTACAGCTGTCTCTGCCGGCGATGGTCATTCCATTGCGGTAAGAAGCGACGGCACTGTATGGACCTGGGGTGACAATTACTACGGAACCCTTGGCATGGGAAAGGACGGCAGCGGCAACAACATAACCGACAGCCTTCCTCATCCTGTACCGCAGCAGGCAGCGGGATTGTCTGATATTACAGCCATTTCAGCCGGACAAAGCCACAGCCTTGCACTGAAAGACGATGGCACCGTCTGGGCATGGGGTTATAATTATAACTACGGACAGCTTGGATCAGGCACTACAGTATACACCAATTCAATGCCTTCACAGGTTGTGGGAACCGAAGGGCTCGGCTCCACTCTTGATGATATAGCCTCCATAGGAACCGGCTACAACCACAGCATGGCTGTTGATACAAATGGTCATGCCTATATATGGGGAAATAATAATGATGGCGCTCTTGGCAACAATGACATCTATGAAAATGAAAGCACAATCCCGCTGCTTGTCCGGAAGGCGCCAGGTACCGAACCACTTCCTGATATTGTATTCATTGAAGGAGGGGACAGCCATACCCTGGCTGTAAGAGAAAACGGCGATATATGGTCCTGGGGTGACGGTGGAAGCGGACAGCTTGGGACAAACAATACCGACAACAGCTATGTACCCGTACAAACCCTTATAAAAATGACTGAAGCCCCAACCGTCATAGGAAATGTCGGTGAGGGAGACAAAGACATATGCGGCACTGCTGAGCCGGGATCAATAATAAGGGTTTACTATGAGGACATAATTGAAGGCTGGATACAGGTTGAAGAGGGAACAGCGGATATTTTCTCAAAGTACTACCAGGTGAAATTGACAGAAGGCACACCCTATGAAGGGGACCGGCTTAAGGTTACTGCACAGGCTCCTGGTAAGACCGAAAGCGATGGGTATGAATTTACGGTAACAGAAGCTCTGCCGTCTGGGTTCATTGATGGCGGCGTCACATTCATTGATGAACATGAGTATCCTGAAAAAATGGATTATCAACACTACACCCCTGATTATAAACTGTATACCGTTACAGCTTATACAGAATCTATCGTGCTTCAGCCTGGCTTTAAGGATGGGAATACTGTAACAGTAACGCTTAATGCCAATGAAATAGCTTATGATGAATTGCATTACGGCTATCCTCTCATCCTGAATGAAGGTCTGAATATTCTTATGGTTACAGCAGAAGAAGAAGGAAAACCGGAAAGAGCGGTGACCTTCCTGATAGAAAGACGCCATCCTCTGGAAATAACTACCATCGGATTGACTCCGAATAAAGAGCTGTTACAACCGGCCTCGCTTACAACCAGTGGCCTTAATCCTAATATGGAATTCAGCTCAATAACGACCGAAGGTCTTGAGCCAGCCACACATATTTATCTTGAAGGTTTTGACACACAAGTCCTGTTTATCCTTGGTAGTGAAGAATTTGTAATTGATAAAAATATGTTGTGTACTGTATTTGATGGCAACGGCGATATCGACACTGTATATGAGGCCGTATATAACGCAATTGGAGCAAATGATCTAAAGCTTGGAAATGTGGTAGATATATCAAAAGTATTAATTGCCGACCATGAAGAGCTGAAGATCTGTGGCAAGGAAGAGGGGCAGGATATAGAATTCGTAATAGACTATGATTCTGCATACCCGAATGACAAAGCTGCCATCTCCGAAGCCTTCGGATTCGACGCTTCCAACAGCTATGGTCCCGGAGGCATAAACGAGAATACCAGGCTGGAGATTGAAGTAGACGGCAATAGATTCTATATAAGTGCAGAAAAAATATACAATGCTTTCGGTGCAGGTAAAAGAACAGATGATATTATCTCCTTGTTTGAAGAAGCATTTTATCCATCAGATTATTTAATGTATTATGCCAATATTTACGAGGTAGATTCAGGTGGAAATCAGGAGGTCTGCATAAGCCTTAATCCGGAATACTCCAATATTGTATTCAGAATTATTGCTGATGAAGATCCCGGTGATATTTATGTGATCGAAAAGCTGTTCGGTATAAACAATGGCACCACATCAACAAAATTAGAACTGCTTGATGAAAATACCTATGCATCCTTCATAATAGACGGACATTCATACAATATGAACAGAGATGAGCTTGCAAACGCTTTTCATGCCGGCTCTGACATTAATTCTATAATGGATGAAATTCTGAGCACTTACGGTATGGATGACAGTAATTTAGAATATCGTGCTGATGTCATTGCAAATAGCGGTGAGCTGAGGATAGTTTCAAAATGCCGCGATACCGTTCCCTGCATATTCTTCAGCGTACATGACGAATCAGGCGGCGCTGATACTGCTCTCCTTGAGGAGGTTTTCGGATTAGACAGCCGGGATATGATAAGCGTAACAAAAAAATCAGACTTAGAAGACAGAATCGAAAATAATGTAAATGTTGCAGTAAATGAATGGGAGCAGAGTGTATGGATTAATTATATTGAAGACCCAATAAGCATATATGAATTGCTTGAATCATTAGAGGCGGACATGGGAAGCGGCACCTTATCGGTAGTGGATGAGAACGGCAATCCTGTCCCATATGAAATCGACGGCGAACCTATCTATAAGAGCGACTATGTATATTTAAGGGCGACCTCTGAGGATGGAAGTGTATATATCGACTTGCGTATCATTGATAGTGCACATTAATGAATAGTTTGTACAGGGGGTGATGTATAAAATGTATTATTTCAGATGTATTGTAAAAACCACCGCAATAGCAGTAATTGCATTCTTGCTGTGCGGTATGGTATATGCGCAGGAGCCGGCTGTTTCCGACTTTGCCGGGACAGGTGACATAGGCCTGAAGGACGGACCGCTGCTAAAGGCTACCTTCAGTCTGCCCATGGGCATGGATTTTGACAGGGATGGCAGTATGCTTGTGGTTGACTCCTACAATAACAGGATCAGAAGGTTGTCAAAGGATACTGTAGCTACCTTTGCCGGCTTCTCAGACAGGAAGGACGCTTACGGCTTCCCCCTGGCCGGCTACGCCGACGGAGATGCATTGAAGGCTCAATTCAATAAGCCGAGGGATTTAGTAGTGGATTCCAGAGGCAATATATATGTTTCAGACACAGGAAACAATGTTATAAGGAAGATTTTGGAGGGCAAGGTGTATACCTTTGCCGGAAACGGCAAGCCGGGCTACGCCGACGGAGCTGCGGGCAAAGCACAGTTCAACTGCCCCTCCGGGCTGGCAGTCGACAGCAGCGACAATATTTATGTGGCGGACAGCCTTAACAACGTGATAAGGAAGATCACTCCCGCAGGGGAAGTGACCACTTATTCCGGAAAAAACAATTCTATTGGCGGTTATAAAGACGGCGCTGCGCTGGAAGCCAGGTTTAACGAACCTTCAGATGTTGAGATTAATGAAAATGGCGATTTATTTGTATTGGACAGCGGAAACCAGCTTATACGGAAGGTAAGCGGCAGCCAGGTCTCAACATTATATGGTTCAAGGACTTCAATCCTGGAGGGTACGGGTTATTACCAGGGTGGATTCCAGGATGGCTATGGCACTGCTGCAAGATTCAATTTCCCTAAGGGCATAACCCTGGCGGATAACGATGTGCTGCTGATTGCAGACACCTGGAACCATAGAGTACGGGCAATAACCCCTGATGGTAAGGTAACTACGGTTGCCGGCTTCGGAACAGCAGGTAAAGAAAACGGAAGTCCCAGTGAAGCAAAGTTCAACGGCCCTGTAAGCATTTTGTATAAGGATGGCTCCATCTATGTAGCCGACATGTGGAACAGCTGCATCAGGAAAATGCCTTTTAATCCTGGCTTTATCAAGCAGTATACGGACATATCCGGCATAAGCTTCGATACTCCAAAGGCAGTCCCGCAGCTCTGGTACAACAAAACAAAGCTCAATATACCCGAAGACTCTATATACTTCATAGATGACAAGACAATGGCGCCACTTACAGAAATATGCAATGCGCTGGCTTTCAAAGTCACTGCCGGTTCAGATGCGGGTACAATGGAAATAAGCAGCGGCAACACAAGTATAAAATTTATCGCGGATAATGAACATTTGATTATAAAGGATGGAAATATCACGGTTCAGCTGAGATACCTGCTGGAAACCTTCGGATATAATGTTGAGTGGATACAGAAATACCGGGCTATTATAATATACGACCCACAATAATACTGGAGGAGGAGACTATGAATATTCTTCTGTTGGTACTTGTGCTTTTGCTGCTTGCCGGCTACTTTCCGCTTTTAGCTGCAATGAGAAACAGGGGCAGTCAGATCGATAAAAGCAAAAAACTGGCTGAAATAGGCAAAAAGATAGCGTCAAACATAAAAATCAAAAAACTTATAAGGGAGATCATCAGTATAGTCAAGGAGGAAACCTCTGCTGAAGCTTGCACCCTTTATCTTATTGATGAAGAGAAGCAGGAGCTCTGGTTTGAAGAAACCCTTGGCGGGAAGGGCGATCAGGTCAAACAGATAAGGCTCAGAATCGGGGAGGGTATTTCCGGCTGGGTTGCAAGGGAAGGCGTAACCCTGAACATCAAGGATGTTAACACAGACCCCCGCTTCAACAGCAGAGTGAATAAAAGCATTGACTTCAAGCAGAAGGCTATGCTGACCATGCCCGTAAAGTATAAGGACAAAACAATAGGCGTGCTCCAGGTTATAAACAAAATCGGCGCTCCCTGTTTTACCGCCCAGGATGAAGAACTGCTGGACAGCATGGGCAGTCAGATAGCAATAGCTATTAAGAATGCAGAGCTGTATAAGGAGCTGCGGGATCTGCTGATAGATGCAATAAGCAGTCTTGCAAGTGCAGTTGATGCTAAGGACCCTTATACCAACGGCCATTCAAAGAGAGTAACCCAATACTCCATTCAGACAGCCAGGAAAATGGGCTTTGATGAAGAACGGCTGGAGCTGCTTGAATACATGGCACTCCTTCATGATGTCGGCAAAATCGGTATAGCCGACTCAGTCCTCAACAAAACGGAACGGCTGACTGATGATGAGTTTGTCATTATGAAAAGCCATACAATAGTCGGCGAAAGAATTCTGAGCTCCATGAAATCCTTAAAGAATATAGTACCGGGTGTAAAGTATCATCATGAAAAATACGACGGCACAGGCTATTATGAGGGTCTCAAAGGTGAGGAAATACCTTTTGAGGCAAGGATAATATCAGTAGCGGACACTTATGACGCCATGACGACAGACAGGCCTTACAGGAAAGGCCTGGAGCACGGGAAGGCTATAAGTGAAATAAACCGCTGTTCAGGTACCCAGTTTGATCCCGAGGTAGTAAAGCATTTCATATCAATATTTGAATGATTTGTCAGGTGCGGGGTACGAGGTTCGGGGTTTGGGGAGAACGGGTTACACAGTCCTGGACCCATAAGGAATACCCGATCTTTCCTCGCACCTCGTACCTCGTACCTCGCACCTGGAAGATTGCTTCGCAATCTTCTACATTTCTATAATTTATTATCAAGCCTTTGTATATACTATTATCAATGCATAACATATTGAGAGGAAGAACGACTTTGAACTTCAGCAGAAAAACGCTGCTATACTCCGTCATAATATTCTCCCTGGCACTGTACTTAAGGCTCCGCTTCGTCATATATACTCCCTTTGAGTTCAAAATAGACGCCTGGAGCATGTATCACTATGCCCTCAATGTAATGGGCGGTGAATACTACGGCCACAGGTTCGGTGAGCACTGGGCCAGATATGCCTATTGGCCTCCCTTATATATCTTCCTTTCAGGCTTTATATACAGATTTTTCGGCACCGCACAGGATTTTCTGGTTATGAGGGTGATCCAGGCAGGTTTCTCCACTGCATCCTGCCTGCTCTGCTATGCCATTGCCAGTGAAGCGTTTAAAAGCTACAGCGGTTTCCACAAGGGGGCGGGGCTTATTGCCGGTCTTCTCATGGCCTTGAATCCAAGAATGGTAGCATATACTAACCATTTATATGTTGAGACTGTATTCATTACAATTTACTTAGCGATTATCTACTTCGGCCTGAAGTATTTCAAGTACGAGCTGACAGGCAAGCTTGGACGGCACAAGATATATGTGACATACATATACCTGCTGCTGTACTCGTTCTTTCTCGGGATCGGAAACCTTACACGCCCTGTACTTCTTCTTATACCCGGAGTCATGCTTGTTTTCATCCTGCTGTATACAGCAGCAAAAAGACTTGATATTGGAAAGGTCTTCAGGGTCATCATCCTTGACGGGCTGTTGACTGTCACAGTCCTGCTGCTGGTGTTATCACCCTGGATCATAAGGAACTATGCTGTCACAGGGCGTCTTATTCTTATAGACACCAATGGGCCAATAAATTTCTACATTGCTCACAATCCCCTTGCCAACGGCCAATGGGTGGATGTAAAACCCCATACCGATATCAACAGCTTGTATGAATCAGGCTATAGAGAGGGATTTACCTACATTAGCAGGAACATCCCCAGGGAAATAACACTCTCAAGGCTTAAACAAAGGCTCTTCCTTTATCACGGGGACCCCCATATAACAGAAGCCGGGAATTACCTGGACAGGATCTATAAGCTTCCCCTATACGGCAGTCTGATAAGGATGGGCATAGTAAAAAAGGACACTATTGAAAGCCTTTACAAGCTTCCGCAAATGTCCTTCGTGTTTTTATGGAAGTCAGCCCTTGTCTTACTGGTACTTTTCATCCTCAGGCTTATTGCAGCAAGGTCCTTTTATATACTTTTCTGTGAGCCTGCCTGGATAATCGGCAATTTCTTATACATTAACCTTATCATCCAGATATTCTACTTTGCCCCCAGATACAGAATAGCCGCTGAACCTTTTTTATGTATTGCCCTGGGGATTTTTGCCGCAGGAATTTTCACATCTAACTTCCATTATACCTCGGTTACAGAGTAGAGGTTATTTATACAGTATTACTATGCTGACCCCTATCCAAAGCAGTATGTTGATGAGCAGGGGCCTGTCGGTCAGAACTATTTCTTCGGGGCTTTCGCCCAGCTTTTTATTGTATATTATATACTGATATCTGAAAATCCCATACAGGACAAACAGTATCGTCACCATTGAATACTTGTCGTCACTGGAGAAGAACGTATACATACTGTAGGATATCAAAGTCGATGCCGTTACAATTGAAAGCATGTTGTCAATAAAGTCAAGGGAATAATGCTCCAGGATCCTCCTGTGACTCTGGGCATCCTCCTGCAACACCAGAAGCTCATTCCTCCTCTTGTTGAAGCCCAGGAACAAAGCCAGCAGGAAGGTACATAAAAGCAGCCATGGAGATATGAGTACACCTATGACTACCGCTCCTCCGGCGACTCTGAGTATAAAGCCTATTGCAATAGACATTACATCAAGAATAACAAGATTCTTCACATATAGTGTGTATAGAAGATTATTAAGCAGATAGGCAGCAATAATCAAGCCGAAGCTGTAGTTCAGGGCAAAGGAGAATACTACCGCTGCGGGAAGCATGATCATAATGAGCATTTTCGCTTCGCCTCTGCTTATGTCACCTGCAGCTAAAGGACGTTTTTTCTTTCTTGGGTGCCTCCTGTCCTTTTCTATATCAAGCAGGTCATTGAATATATATACGACGGAGGATGTAATGCAGAAGCATAGAAATGCATAAAGAGCAGCCAGTATGTACAGCGGTTTGTCTATGCTTCTGGAAAACATCAGTGCAGCAAATATGAACAGGTTCTTTATCCACTGTTTGGGTCTCAATAGCTGTAAATAGCTCTTGAGCTTCATCCAGCCCGTCAGGCTTCTAGCCTCTTCCATATCTGCACCTCCCTGTAATATATTATTCTTCGATACTTGTTCAAATAAGCGGTTTCAGCACATACCTGCCAGTTTTATTTTTACCTCCGCAGCCTATTAAATTCTACTTCTGCCAAAATACATACAATTGCCAGTAATGCTTTATTTTGTGTATAATATAAGAAGAATGCGCCCTATGTGCGCAGGCTGCGAGGTTTCGGGGCTGCGGGGAGTCGGGGAGTCGGGGTATTCCTTAACAGCTCAGGAACGGAACCATGGTATCCGTTTCTGGACCCGTAAGGAATACACGGGCTTTCCTCGCAGCCTAACGTTGCATTTTCAAACTAAGGAGAAGTTTATTATGGATCTAAGTGAAATCAGGGATAAAATATATAAAGAATTGGGCACGCCGCCCAGATACAAGGACAAGATTCAGGCAATACAGGATCTTTATCTTGCGCCTTATGCAACAAAGCTGCCTAAGGAAGGAAGCAGAAGGAACAGTAACGAAAAGAACAGTAACTTTGAAACAAGAAGCGACTTTCAGAGAGACAGGGACAGGATAATACATTCCAGTGCTTTCAGACGCCTTATGTATAAGACGCAGGTCTTTGTTAACCATGAGGGTGATTTTTACAGGACAAGAATGACCCACAGCCTCGAGGTTTCTCAGATTGCCAGGGGAATAGCCCGCTCATTAGGATTAAATGAGGATCTGACCGAAGCAATAGCCCTTGGACACGATCTGGGTCACACCCCTTTTGGCCACGCCGTGGAAGAGCTGCTGTCAGATCAGCTTAAAAATGAGCATGGATTTTTCCACAATGAGAACAGTGTCAGGGTTGTTGATATTATTGAGCAGAAATATGGTACGGATAACTGCGGCCTTAACCTTACCTGGGAGGTCAGGGAAGGGATCCTCAAGCACACCAAAGACCATACTGAAGGCATTTATGAGGAGCTGAAGCCCGGAGGGCCTTCAAGCCTTGAAGGACAGGTAGTGGCCTTGTCCGACACTCTGGCCTATGTTTGCCATGACCTGGATGACGGTATCAATGCAAAGCTTATAAAGGAAAGCATCGATGAAGGCCTTCTTACCCAAGGCTGCTTTGACGAGCTGGTATATGAAAGCTTCGGGCTCAAGCCCGGCAGCGGGATCAGCGCCCTTATAAATACCCTTATAATGGATTTGGTGGAAAGCTCCTGGAATACCATTGATACCAACAATATAACCACCCTTGAACAGGTAAGGGGCTTCACCGGCGGGAATGTCCAGGGGAACAGGATAATCAGACTGGGCAAACACGAGAAGGCCTTTGGAAGGCTGAAAAAATTCGTCACAGAATTTGTATACAACAGCCCGATGACAACCATAATGGATGTCAAGGCGCGGAAGATAGTGAGCGAGATATACAATACCTTCTGGTCAGACCCCAAGCAGATGCCTGTCCGTATATACAAGAAGTTCATTGATGCTTCCCGCACTCCCAGGGAAGGCTTTGAAAGCTGCACTGACAGTGGTTGGGAATATGGTGGGTACGTAACGACCCCTGCCAGGGTGCTTTGCGATTATATTGCTGAAATGACAGACCGCTCAGCGCTTGAAACCTACGACAAGCTTTTTGGCCCGTTTACGAAGATTTAAACTTATGGGTAATCCTTAAGGGTATAGATACGAGATGCGAGATTCGAGTTACGAGGTATTAGGGTAGTGCAGGGAGCGAGCTGTTTAGCATGGCGTTGGAGAAAGGGGCTTTATTTGCATGAATAAACTGATGGGCTTTTATGAGCTTAGAGAGCTGAATATACCTACTGTTCCGTGGGAGAGGTATTCACAGGATACAAAATTGGACGGCAATATGCTGTGGACTATCAGGGTTGCTGTAAAAAGCGATGATGACCTCAACCTTCCAAGGGCTGTCGGTGTTACTTCAAAAGAAGCTGCCGAAAAAGGTAACATTCTGCTGGACAAGTATGAGAACAGCGGAATGGTAATCTATTATCCCTACTTCATAGCGGATAAAAGCGGAGTAATAGATATAAGGACTGACAGAACCGTCATAGAGGCTGTGGAGAAGGACCTGTGGAATCTTGTCACCCATGGACGGAAGGATGTCAGCATCGTACTTGAAAATGACAATATCAAATATTTCGGGAATACGGACTTCCTTTCGGAGGAGGAACTGAATAGCCTGCTTTATTATGCCAATCGCATCAAAGGCAATTTCAGGAGCACAATGAGTGAAGGGAAGTCCATAATAGCAGAATGGAGCTTTGCGTATAATACTGATATTGAGCATAAGCCTCTTGGAGATAAGTACCTGGTATTCTATGAATTAAGAAGTATATAAGTTTAAAAATGCGACATTCCAGGTGCGAGGTACGAGGTGCGGGGTTCGGGGGGAACGGACCTGGACCCATAAGGAATACCCGGCCTTTCCTCGTACCTCGCACCCCGAACCTGGAAGAATGCTTCGCATCCTTCTACTTATATATCACTTTTTCATCTATGTCCTTCAACGTACTGCAGCCGGTCATTATCATGGCATCCTTAAGCTCAGCACCGATCCTCCTAGTATAAAGCTCCACGCCTTCTGCTCCTCCGCCGTAGGCTGCAACTCCGTAAGGTCTTCCTATAAGAACCGCGTCAGCGCCAAGCGCAAGCATCTTCATGACATCGATTCCTGTCCTTATGCCGCCGTCTACAAATATTTTTATTTTTCCCCCAACTGCCTTGTATATTTCCGGGAGAACCTCCACAGTTGCGGGAGTATGGTCAAACACCCTGCCGCCATGGTTGGATACCACTATGCCGTAGGCACCGGCCTCAACCGATTTTACTGCTCCGGCCACTGTCATTATACCCTTTATAATGAATGGAAGCTTAGTACTGGACACTATCTCCTTTATCTCTCCTGCAGACTTAGGGCTCACCGGCTTGCCTGCAGCGGCCAGAACAGATAAACCTGCGGCGTCAATATCCATAGCCACTGCCAGAGCGCCTACCTCGCCGGCTCTTTTAACCTTTGTTATGACTTCATCCTTTTTCCATGGCTTTATTGTAGGTATTCCCCAGCCTCCAACGCTGGAAATGGCCTTCAAAGGCAAAGCATAATTTTCCTCTTTTACTCCATCCCCGGTAAAGCCTGCCGTACCGGCATTCTTGCAGCCGGCTACAATTGCATAGCTGTATTCCTCATCATTCAGCGCATCTCCATACTGCTGGTGCAAACCTCCTATTGGGGCAGCAAATACGGGAAAGCTGAAGCTCTTGCCGAAAAGCTCAACCGAGGTATCCACTTCCTTGAATTCATATATTGTATCCATATTTAGCTTTATTTCATTCAGCTTTGCAAAATTCCTGGTAAAGCTGCTGCCGCTGCCTTTACCGCCCATTCCGGGAATTTCCCCCCTGCATGTAATACCATTGCATTCACGGCAGATCCTGCACTTTGCCCCAATCAAGGTTTTCGCTTTTTCCAATACTTCTTTGTACTCCATTTGTAACCTCCTATAATTTTTAGTAAATATTTGAAATTTATATTATGTACTGTACTTTTCTGTAAGTTTTACAACCTTTCTGCATAAACTGTAATATACAGAATAATATGCAAATTTGAGGAGGTGCTTATAATGCTAGAAATCGCACATTGTCATAACTTCAACGGGAAAACCACATCGACCAACGATCATCGCCATGGTCTGTCGGGTATTACCAGTGAAGAATACAACCAGTCAGGACACACGCATAGAATAGCCGGCTATATCACCTTCAACCACGGGCATGAGCATTATTACAGTATAACCACAGGACCAGACCTGAATGTCGAGGATGGACATATACACTACTATCAGGGTGTTACCGGTGATAGTCACAATCATCTGCATTTTGTCTACGGTTATACCTTTGTTTACAGATAATCACGGCTGCTGTTCCCTGCGGAAAATGAAATTCTTATCAGGTGACTGCTCACAGAATGCCAGCTGTCTACCACTATCAGTATCATAAATATAACCGGCAACCAGGCACTTTTTAAGCTCATCTTTCTGTATTTCTCTGCATAGTTTTTTCATAAATCCATTTAATGAGCTATCCGATATTTTTTTCCATTCCTCTTCAAACTTGCTTTTTTGAATAAATGCATTGAATTCTATTCTATTTTCATTACCTTTAAAGGTATAGGTTAAATGGACCCTCTTGAAATAATCGTCATATTCTTCATTGAACCTATCCTCTAATGTGCTGATAGTGTTGTAGTTTTTGTAGACTCCCAGCTCTATTTCCCCTTCATAGTTATTATAGAATACAACTAATCTTTTTGAGGTGGATATGTCCTTTATATATCCGGTGATCCTGGCATATCCATACTCTCCTGATACAGCATTGCTGATCTCTTTGGCCATATCTTTCTTGTCACTGCTGTTCAGTTGATCCCATGCATCCTTGTCATAGCTGAGGTCAACTTCTATTTTAACCCTGACTTCATCCTCATGGCCGGATAGTATCACCCTGTAGGGAACATCTTCATACCGTCCGCTCTTGTTGTTTATCATATCCTGCAGTTCTTTGATGCTTTTCTTTTTCCCGGCTATTATGCCTTTTTCAAGCTGTTTTACATTTTCCTGCAGCTCCGATATGGTTTTATTCTTGGCAGCAAGCTCTGTTTTTAAACTCTCCAGAGCAGTATCAGGCTTGTCCGATATGAAAACTTTCTGTTGATTATGGTTCCAGTATATGTTTTTGCTGAACAGCTCGGCTAAAGCGTTAATGGGAAGGTAATTGGAGCCCTCTATTGTAAAAGGTTTTTCTCCAAGGCTTACCTCCTTGCTGTTATATATTATCCTTGTATTGGATTCGACTGCTTGTACTTTTTTTGCCACGTCAACAGCAAAGGTAAACATCAAAAGGCAGGATACCAGTATAACTGCCAATATGAATATACGACCGGCGTTTTTCATAGTATCACCCCCTGGCATATTTAAAGAAATACTATACCTTTTCCTAGCTACAGTATACCAGCATGTACCTTATTCATCAACCCATGGGCCTGTATTGAATGAAGCTGCTTTCCTTTTATTTTATTGTCTCCAGACTTGGATTGTCACATGCCCTTCTGCCGGTCTTTGCAATATGGCGCCATTCTCCACCAATTTCAACCCTGACTATATCTGCTGTATAATCATTGTTTGTGTCGTTTTCCTTGCTGTTATCCAGAAGCGAAGAGCCGATTCCATATATATCGACTGGTACCCCCAGCTGCTCAAACTGATTGATCCGTTCTATGGTGAAGCCCCCTGTGGCAACTATCTTCACATCTTCACACCACTTTCTTGCTATGTCCAGGTATTCGCTCTCCACTCTCCAATTTTTATACGCCTTATCCATAGCCTTCCTTATCTTCCATACCAGCCTGGGGTTTACCCCACAGTCCAGCTTCCTGTCTCCTATTGGCTCTATGGACTCATCCCTCATATTCCCGGAGGTATCAGGCCTGACTGCATAAAGCTTATACTTTGCAGCCTCATCCATTTTTCCTTCCCGGTAAAGTTCAAGATATCTGGCAAACATTTTCCGCATTACAGTAAGTACTTCTCCTACACAGTCGTTATGATAATCAATCAATGCTATCCGTAAGACCTCCATCGGCATGATCCTGGCAAACTGCATCATAGTTTCAGCTGTGTCTCCCAGGAAGCAGGCGATAGAAGCATGAGCTATGGTGCCTCCCCCTTTTCCTCCCCACCAGCCCCCCTGGTCATTGGTGGATACCATTGCCCTGGAGTTTTTGCTGTGCTTCTGGTTATATGCCTCTACTGCCAGGGAATAAGCATAGCCATGCATGGCCTGAAGCTTGTAATGGGCGAATCTTGCAGGGAAGAACAGGATATCCTTTCCCTTTGTAGCTACCAGGGTATTGTATACATTTGTTGCAATCCTTGTGGTCTCGGTAAGCACACCAAGGATGGGGGTCTCAAGTATGGCAAAATCCCTGTACCTCCCTCTGACCTTCAATACCGGCTGAACCTCCATGGGGTCTCCATAATACTTTGCAAAGGTTCCATCCTGTACAGCCTCTATCTCAAGACTGTCATATGTATTCACAAAGTTACCTGTTGCATCAAAGTAGCCTGTACATTCCTGCAATATCGCCAGGGCTTCATCCACGCCCGCCACTATACTGAAAGGCTTTCTCCTGGTAAAAAACTGCATTTCGACCCTGATATCCCCGTTTCTTACTTCTTTGCAGTCTACATCCTTTATATCGCTTTTCCCTTCAAAAACATAGTTCTCCTTGGAAAGCTCCTTTAATATCCGTACTGTATTTGGGAAATATGCATCTGAGTACCAGCCTATACGCATCCTTTCCGAATCTATCCTGAATGTTTCCTTCTGCAGCCGTTTTCCGTTGAATATGCTCATCTTCTGCTTCCTCCTTCTTTGTACCGGTCTTAATCAAAATGTTTTTCAACCCAGCCGGGATTATATCTGAACAGCTTTGATGGTCTATGACCTGCATCCCTTGTATATTCATCAGTTTCCAAAACCATATCGGATATCTTTCTTCTAAAGTTTGCTTTCAGAAGCTTCTTACCCAATATTACCTCATATACCTGCTGCAGCTCGGTCAAGGTAAAGCGCTGCGGCATCAGACTGAAAGCTATGTCCGTATATACTATCTTGTTTCTCAGCCTTTCCACGGCATATTGGATTATTTTTGCATGATCGAAGGCAATACCCTTTGACTCGGTCAATTCCCGCCCCACTCTTACCACATTTCCGTCAAAGGTCATGTCCACCCTGACTGTAGCGGCAAGCTCCTCATTGTCATTTGAAAGTAAAAGCCTTACCCGGTTCTGCACTGTATATCCCTTCCCCGTTACTGCCTTTTTTTGCTCTATGACGCTGGAGCTCACCCTGAACCACGCGGCAGCGTCCGCATCATCACCGGCCCTGACATTAAGCTTGCTGCTGTCCACTAGCGACATGTAAGAACAGCCTATCACCCTGGTACGAGGGTCTCTTCCTGTATCCCCCCATGTATAGAGCTGTTCCATGTATATATTGTCAATGTTTGTCTCTTCTTTCAGCTCCCTTAATGCAGCCTTGTCCAGGCTTTCCCCCATGTCCACAAAGCCTCCCGGAAGTGCCCAATACCCCATGTACGGATGATTGCCCCTTTTCACCATAAGGATTTTTAGCACCTTTTCCGGCAGCTTCCTGTAGCTTTCCTTCATCTCGTTCATTACGGTAAAAACAAGCATATCTACTGTAACAGAGGGTCTATCATATTGCCCCGCATCATATTGTGATAAAAACTCCTCTTCAGTCTGACCTTGCTTGTTTTTTATAGCACCGTTTCCCATAAGTATCTCCTTTCCCAGCCTACTCTATAAGATATTCCGTAAAGCAGCATATATTCATTGTGATATTATCAGAGTGTTAACAACATTGTATTGCTATATTTTCCCTACGTCAAGGATAAAATACGGCCCTCACCGGAAAATTCCAATGAGGGCCGTGATTCTGCTATTTATTTGCACCGCAGCATTTCTTATATTTTTTTCCGCTTCCGCAGGGACACGGGTCATTTCTGCCCGGCTCCTTAGGTTTTATCACTGTGCCTGAGAGCCTCTGCTCCTTTGTTATTTCCTTTCTTTTCTCAGCCGTGAGTATGCTGTCCCACTGAGGCAGGCCGTACAGCCATTCTGCTTTTGCTGCCAGCATGTTGTAGTAAAGCTTCTCGAAGTCAATCTCCAGCTTTATGCTGCTGGACTCTTCCAATTCTTCCAGCTTCACCGGATTAACCAGACTGTCGTTGATACCGTCGAGGAAGCCTGTAAACATAAGTATGTCAGTTTCATACTTCTCTGCCAGCTCCTTTAACGTTCCTTCAACGATCTCCGTGGGGTTGGAAAGAAGCTTCTCATAAATGGACTCCTCCATACTGAAATAGCCTTCCCAGAACTTCTTTTGTTCCTTTTCATCCTGTTCGTTATTATATGCCGTACTTCTCCAATTCTCAAATAAACTCATTCCACTACTCCCTTTTCAGTGCTTTTCATCTTAAATATATTATTCCCAATATGCACCATGCCTTACTAAAAATTATCGTTTATTATTATAATACAACATAAGATAATTTGCAATTTTTTGTCTTGGCCACTGATGGTTATACAGTCGTAGTGATGCTGTTATCAAGCCGGCTCAAATGGCTGTACAGCTTGCCGGATATGTTTGTGATCTCCAGACCGTGACGGAACATATCACCCTTTTTAATGGTCCACATCACCTTAGCAGTCACTTTATCATAGCTTATCTCTTCAAGCTTCATTCTCAGCACCAATACTGAGCCCTTTTCAAACAGCCTGCCGGATATAATGCCCAGTCCCCCTGCAGACACATTGAGCAGCGGCATCTCAAGAGGCTCTTCATACTCCTCTGTCTCACCATTATTTATACTTTTTATGCAGTATATTTTTGACAAGTAGTCTATTCTCTTACTTCTTCTCATCTCAACAAAATTTTTATCTTTCTTCGTATCCCCGGATTCCATAACTATTCCCTCCATAGGTTATACTATATTTTATTATATCACTTGTATATAAACAGGGCATCAGTAATCATATGAAACGCCATTTTTGAGTTGTGAGTGGAAATATTGTATGCGTATTCAGTCTGTTTATCTGAAACAATATATAACAGTATGTGCCGAGAGGTGCTTATAGGTGAAAATCGCAATTATAGGCGCAGGCTTATCCGGGCTTTCCTGCGCCCTTGAATTTGAGAAAAACGGAATTATTGCTGATATTTATGAAAGAGACTATTCACTGGGCTGGCCTTTTTTCACAGTGGGTTTTTGGCCGGAAATCCTGCTCAGGGATTATGGTGATGTAATAAAGTACCTGAGAGAGAATTTTCAAATTAGCATAAAGCCACTGATCAAATGCAACAATATCATAATGAAGTCAAGAAACCAGAAGGTAGAGATAAACGGTGATCTTGGATATGCTATCATAAGGGGAAAAGGTGCAGGCTCAGTAGAAAAGCAGGTTGGAGAATTGTTGAGGAAGACCCCCATTAATTTCAATAACCCTGTAGATTACAGGGAGCTGTCAAATACATATGATTGGGTTGTTATTTCTACTGGTAATGATAAAATCACAAGAGAATTAGGGGTGTGGGAGGATAAGGGTCTGATACGGATTATCGGTGCATCAGTTCTCGGCTCTTTCCGGCCCGATTCTTCAACAATATACTTCAATACCGAATATGCGGGTACGGGTTATGCAAGGGTTGCACCCTTCAATGCGACCCAGGCAATTGTCGATCTCTATGCCATAGGTTATGGGGAGTTCGAGATTGACAGGCTTTTCTCGAAATTTCTGGAATATGAAGGCCTTGACCATCTGGAGCAGCTGCACCGCATAATCCCCAAACCGTTTACTACGGGCAAGGCCACAAAATACAAGATCGGGAATCTTCTATTGACAGGCAGAGCTGCCGGACTGACCGAAAGACTTCTGGGAGTGGGCGCAATAGGGGCAATACAAAGTGGTATCTACGCTGCGAGAGCAATAGTACAGGGGCTTGATTTTGAAGCACAAATGGAGAAATTGGCAGCCTGGACAGAAAGCATATCTGCTTATCGTGACATAGTGAATAAATTCGATAACGATGATTTTGACATGCTGCTCGCAGCTGTTGGCAAACCCGGTATCAAGCAGCTTGTCTACAATACACATATCGATTTTGTTGAGAATATCGGAAAGATATTGAAAACATTTGTCTAGTAAATGGTATATAGCATCTGCATGCGATTCTCCTGAAGAAAAATTTAAAATAAAGTATTGACATAACAATTAAAAATTAATATAATGATAAAAATTATAAATTTACGACAATGATGGGAAGAGTAGCTTGTAGGATATGCAAAAGCGAGCCGGAGATGGTGTAAGCCCGGTACTAAGCCTGAAGTGAAGAACAGCCCTGAGTCTCTAACCGAAATCCTTAAAGGAAAGTAGACTTAGACGGAGCCATACCGTTATAGAATGGGCAGTATCGATTTTATTAAGAAATCCGTACTGGCAAAGTGGGTTGAAGCGTATGCTTTCAGCCAATCAGGGTGGTACCGCGAATTGCCTTTCGTCCCTTTCTCAGGGATGAAGGGTTTTTTTATTGCGAGTAGCAGCATATATTCCACATTAATTTGTCATGCTGCGTAAACGAGCATCAAAAAGGCGTCATTGGTTGTTAAATTCTTTGATAAAAGCCTTTTTTATTTTGAAAAAATTGGAGGTAAAAAAATGGTAGACGTGTATTCAATCAAAGACTATGAATCAGTATTGGGAATAAGGGAAACCGAGATAGCTATTAAAGTCATAAAGGACTATTTTGAGGCACAACTGGCAAAAAAGCTCAATCTCACCAGAGTATCAGCCCCGCTCTTTGTATTAAGGTCCTCAGGCCTTAATGATAATCTTAACGGTGTGGAACGTCCCGTTGCCTTTGACGCCCTTTCAGTCAAGGATGGAGAGATGGAAATCGTACAGTCCCTTGCCAAATGGAAGAGGATTGCCCTTAAGAGGTACGGCTTCTCCGTAGGAGAAGGTCTGTATACAGATATGAATGCCATCCGCAGAGATGAGGAACTGGACTGCCTTCATTCGATTTATGTGGACCAGTGGGACTGGGAGAAGGTTTTACTCCATGAGGATAGAACTCCGGAGACCCTTAAGGAAATAGTAAGAAGCATATATAGTGTGTTCCTGGATACTGAAAAGCATGTTTTCAGCCTTTATCCGCATCTCAAGCCTGTGCTTCCGGAAGAAATTTTCTTTATTACAACTCAGGAGCTTGAGGATATGTACCCTGATAAAACTCCCAAGGAAAGAGAAAACCTTATCACCAGAGAAAAAGGCGCAATTTTTCTTATGCAGATAGGCGGTACACTGGAATCCGGTATCAGGCACGACGGCAGAGCACCTGACTATGATGATTGGACACTGAACGGCGATATATTATTCTGGTACCCTACCCTTCAATGTGCACTGGAGCTTTCCTCCATGGGCATCCGTGTGGATGAAAAGGCCCTACTGAAGCAGCTGGAGGTCTCAGGCTGCGAAAACAGGAAGTCCCTCCCCTTTCACAGCTCACTGCTCAGGGGTGAACTGCCCTATACCGTGGGAGGAGGCATAGGCCAATCCAGGATATGCATGTACTTCCTGCAGAAGGCCCACATAGGAGAAGTGCAGTCCTCCATATGGCCCGACAGCATGCTTGCCGAATGTGAGGAGAAAAATATAAAGCTGCTCTAAGAGCAGCTTTATGGTTCGGGGTACGAGGTTCGAGGTTCGGGGGAATGACTGAGTATTCCGTTCTCCGCGTACCCCGCACCTCGCACCTCGTACCTGACACATTATTCTCCTTTTACATCAGTACTTTTCCCGAAGCTTTGGACTTGCGTCAGTATCATTCCTGCAAACATGAGGGCGCAGCCCAGGTATCCCCTTGCTCCCAGGTTTTCGTTGAGCAGCAGCGCGCCGCCCAGTGCTGCAAATACGGACTCCATGCTGAGGATTATGGCTGCATGGGAGGGCTTTGCGTGCTTTTGTGCTACAACCTGCAGGGTGTATGCTATACCTACAGAGAACAGACCTCCGTATAGTATCGGAATAAGCGCCTGGTTGAGTCCCGAAAGGGAAATATCCTCATATATCAATGCCACAATCATACTCAGTGCTGCGCATGCTGCAAACTGTACAAAGGACAGCTTCAAAGCATCCACTTTTTTTGTAAAGTAATCTATAGTCAATATATGAGCAGCCCAGAATAGGGCGCCTATTATCTCAAGGAAATCACCCTTTGCAATGGAAAAATCCTCATTGACGCTTAGAAAGTAAAGTCCCACAACGGCAAGAATCACTCCAGCCCATGTGCTCAAGCGGATGCGGTGCTTCAGGAATATGCCGAAAAGCGGCACCAGCACTATATACAAGCCTGTGATAAAAGCAGCCTTTCCTGCTGTTGTATAAGCAAGTCCGACCTGCTGCAGGGAAGCTGCAAGAAACAGGACTGTTCCGGCGATAAGCCCAGGAATAAGAGCACTTGCGGGGGCAGTATCCTCTTCCGTCCCCGCAGCCTTCTTGTTCTTAAAATATATAAGCAGCGGTATCAGTGATATGCTGCCCAATGCAAATCTCACACCATTGAATGTAAAAGCTCCTACATACTGCATTCCGACCCTTTGTGCCACAAATGCAAAACCCCATATTGCCGCAGTCAGCATAAGCAGCAGATTAGATCTCATTTCCTGATTCTTCAATTTATCTCCCCCTTGAAATATATCATGTCAATACCATTCTAACCTGTACCGTCATGAAAAATCAAGGTGATTGCTTCCATAAAACTATTCACATCCGTAATGCTTACGGGCAATCTGCACTGCACCCCTTGCATCCCCGGCATAATAGTCTGCTCCGATCATTCTTGCATAATCCTCATTAAGTACCGCTCCGCCCACAGCAACCTTACAATCCGGACAGTGCTGCCTGAGTGCCTTTATTGTATCCTCCATGCTCTTCACTGTTGTGGTCATAAGAGCACTAAGTCCAACAAGAGAAGCCTTTTCTTCCTTAACCTTTTCCACAACTCTTTCAACCGGGACATCCCTGCCAAGATCGTGGACTTCAAAACCATAGTTCTCCAGAAGTATCTTTACAATATTCTTGCCGATATCGTGTATGTCTCCCTTTACTGTAGCAATGACTATTTTGCCTTTATATGCTTCCTGGGCTCCGGCTGCATTCTTCAGCATATCTTCCTTTATTGCTTCAAAGGCCTTTTTCACTGTTTCAGCGGATTGTATCAGCTGGGGAAGGAATATTTCTCCCGATTCATATTTCTGGCCTACTATATCGAGAGCAGGTATCAGATAACCATCAACGATCTTCATACCCTCAAGCTCTGAAAGAAGCTGTCTGACCATGGGCGCAGCCTCCTCCTTCATTCCGTCGATTATGATCTTCGTAAGGTCCCGGTTTCCTTCCTTCTCTTTGAATGCAGGCTTATTATCAACGGCAGAGCGGCTCCTTATATACTCCCTGGCTTCCCTGTCTATATTCCAGAGCACGTTGTATGCCTTTATAGTATTTACCATAGCTTCCGCCATAGGGTTCAATATCGGTGCATCAAGCCCGGCAGTCAGGGTCATGGCCAGAAATGTCCTGTTCAGCAGTTCCCTGTCAGGCAGGCCGAAGGATACATTACTTACCCCAAGAGTTGTCTTGAGTCCCAGCTTCTCTTTGACAAGAGCTACAGCCTTGATTGTCTCCCTGACCTCCTTCTGCTGTGCTGAAGCAGTAAGCACCAGGCAGTCGACAATAATAGCCTCTCTGTCTATTCCATACTCTTCTGCCTTCCTTACGATCCGCTCAGCAATTCTCAGCCGGTCCTCCGCTTTTTCCGGAATCCCCTTTTCATCCAGAGTGAGAGCTACTACCAGGCATCCATATTTTTTCGCTATGGGAAATATAGCCTCCATTATCTTTGCTTCACCGTTTACTGAGTTTATTATCGGTCTTCCACTACATATCCTTGCAGCCGCCTCTACTACCTCAGGCCTCACACTGTCAAGCTGCAGCGGGAGGTTTACTATGTTCTGTATTTCCTTTACGGCTTCCACCATTACTGCTTTTTCATCTATTTCCGGGAGGCCCACATTTACATCCAATATATCTGCACCGGCATCCCTCTGGTCTATCGCTTCTCCAATAAGATAATCCATATCGGAATCTATCAGGGCCTGCTTAAGCTTCTTCTTGCCTGTAGGGTTTATTCTCTCCCCTATTATCCTTACCTCCTCTCCCAGAACCACTGTATGGGTTGCAGAGCTGACTGCAGTAAGCTTCTTTACTTCAGGCCTGGCAGGCTTTAATCCGCAGATTGCCTTCCTTATAGCTTTTATATGCTCGGGAGTCGTACCGCAGCAGCCCCCGAGTATGACGACCCCCATATCGGCCATCTCGGCCATGTATTGCCCAAATTCTTCAGGGGTGACATCATAAACCGTATAGCCGTAAACAACTTTGGGAAGTCCCGCATTTGGCTGCACTATAACCGGCACAGGAGAATACTTCAACACCTGGGCAAGCATCGGGATCATATCCTTCGGCCCCACAGAGCAGTTGATACCCAGCGCATCCACACCCAAGCCCGATACTATATTTACCATGGTCATAGGATCTGTGCCCATCAAAGTCCTTCCGTCAGTCTGGAAGGTCATGGTACATATTACCGGCAGGCTGCTGTTTTCCTTCGCAGCCAGGATTGCTGCCTTCACTTCATAAATATCGGACATCGTTTCTATCAGGATCAAATCTGCTCCTGCGGAGCTTGCGGCTATTACCTGCTCCTTAAAGGTATCACAGGCATCCTGGAAGGATAATGTACCATAAGGCTCCATAAGCTGCCCTATAGGCCCCATATCATAAGCGACAAGCTTGTCTCCCGCCGCTTCCCTTGCTATTCTGACAGCATTCCTTATGACTTCCTCCACATTGAGCCCCGAATCCTTCAGCTTATGCCTGTTGGCTCCGAAGGTATTTGTGGTTATAACATCCGCTCCTGCAGCTACATATGCCTTATGTATGTTCAGTATCATTTCCGGATTCTCAATATTGCAGCTTTCCGGCAGCTCCCCCATGGATAGCCCACCGGCCTGAAGCATTGTCCCCATACCTCCGTCAAACACCAGAAACCTATCAAAATCAAGTCTTCTATCCATTTTCATCCCTATCCTTTCTGAATGTACAATACTTATCTTCACAGTCTGCACACTTATGACTTCTCACACTGCAGCCCTCATTCTGCATACCGATCACTGCCGTTACAGACTTTCTCGGTATCATTATGCTGCATTCATTTACTGTAAGGCCTATCTTCTCATAAGCCTTCAAAACTCTGACTATATGCTTCTGAATATCTATGGAAAAATCCCCATAACCCGGGCTGAACCTTTGTGTTATATCCAGTCCCATTACCCCTGCCTTAGCCTTTATTTCTTCTTGCACCATATCACAGAGGGCTTCTACTGCAGCTGTCGCGCAGGCATCAAGCATCATACCCCTTGTAAGGTCTGTCCTTGAATAATAACTGATCCTCTTATCCACTCCGATACCCAGGGTCACTGCCATCACTGCACATTTTTCAGCCCTTGACAGATGCTGACGGATAGCTTTTCCCTGCAGGACAAGAGTAGTACCCGTCAGGTGCAAGCCTTCTTCCATTTTCTCCATATCAAAGATTTGGTATGTGAAGCTTTCCTTCGAAAGCTCCTTTACCTCATCAATGCAAGCATCCAGGAGGCTTTGCAGGCTGTCATCCATTTTCTGACCGCGGTAGCCCATATACCTTAAAGCTTCTTTTTTATCGATATACATATACAGCCCTCCAATTTATCTAATAATATACTTATTCTGTAACAAAATGCAATAAGTAATTGTAGAAGATTGCGAAGCAATCTTCTACAGATACGAGATGCGAGATACGTGATACGAGGAGGTCTTGGTATTCCTTATGGGTATGGGGAAGAAGGGAACCTGGACCCGTAAGGAATACCAAAGCTTTTCTCGAATCTCGAATCTCGAATCTCGTATCTCGCATCTTTCGATAAATCTGTATTTACAGTTAATAGTATATTTTTTAAATTTCTGCATAAATATATTGACAAACGCTGAGAAATAAAATACAATTTCCTTTAAGTATAAAAATTGAATATTTATTACTTATCCAGAGAGGTGGAGGGACTGGCCCTATGAAGCCCGACAACCGGCATTCTCATTCGAATGCAGCGGTGTCAATTCCTGCAGAATTATATTCTGAGAGATAAGGATAGCATAGATTAAGGTACATTGTACTTTACAAGCCATATTCAGGCTGCTTTCCTATCCGGAAGCAGCCTTTCTATTTGCTTATTATCTCTGACACTTATTAATGCAACCATTAGAGGAGGTAAAACTTATGCCGGTGAAAAAAACTTTTGAAGAAATCAACGACAAAATAAGTAAAGGCAGCGCTGTAGTTGTTACAGCAGAAGAATTGATAGACATAGTAGAGGAGCGTGGTATTGCTGATGCAGCAAAATATGTGGATGTAGTAACTACAGCAACCTTCGGCCCCATGTGTTCCTCCGGTGCTTTCCTGAATTTCGGGCACTCTGATCCGCCGATAAGGATGGAAAAGGTGGAGCTTAACAATGTAAGCGCCCATGGAGGGCTTGCTGCGGTGGATTCATACCTGGGAGCCACCGAGGCGTCAAGCGATCGGGGTATAGAGTATGGAGGCGCTCATGTGATATGCGACCTTATTGACGGCAAGGAGGTGCATCTTAAGGCATATTCCCACGGCACCGACTGCTATCCGAGGCTTGAGATAGACACATACATCACCAAGGATTCTATAAACGAAGCCTATCTCTTCAATCCGAGGAACTGTTACCAGAATTACTCTGCGGCAGTCAATACATCCAATAAAACACTGTATACGTACATGGGTGTCCTTCAGCCGGATATGGCGAATGTGAATTATTCCACTGCGGGTGAGCTCAGTCCTTTGCTCAAGGATCCCTATCTTAGGACCATAGGGATAGGCACCCGGATCTTCCTTGCCGGCGCCCAGGGCTTCATATCCTGGCAGGGAACCCAATTTGCAAGCGGAAAGCCTAGAGGTGAAAACGGGATACCTCTATCTCCGGCATGTACTCTTGCGGTAATAGGGGATCTGAAGCAGATGAGCACCGAATATATAAGGCCTGTGGTCTTTGAAAACTATGGCACCTCAATGTTTGTCGGCATAGGGATACCTATACCGGTACTGGATGCCGAGCTGCTGGTTAATCTTGCTGCCAGGAACAAGGACATATATACGAGCATTGCTGACTACAGTGTTCCGAGCCGCAGCAGACCGGCATTAGCACAATGCAGTTATGAGGAATTGAGAAGCGGATATGTGTACATTGAGGGAAGGAAGGTCAGGACCTCCCCCCTTTCAAGCCTATACAAGGCCAGAAAAATAGCCCTGGAACTAAAGAATTGGGTCGCTGGAAAAGGCTTTACCCTGCAGCAGCCCATTGCAGCTTTTCCTGAAGCCGCAGGGCTGAATTCCCTGAAATAGCCGAATACTAGGAGGTATAATATGAGCAAGCTTGATATAGCAAAAGAAAAATGTGTTCACTGTGGTGCCTGCACTGCGGCATGCAGCGAAGGGGCCCTTTATATGGAGACTAAGGATTGGACCCTCGGCTTCGATGAACTCCTGTGCACACACTGCCGCAGCTGTATAAAGGCATGTCCGTTAAGAGCCATAAATATAGAAAGCTCAATATAGGCACACATATGTATCAGGAGAGAAGCTACCGGAAATATATGAAAACTGGTGAGCTGACAGGCTTTAATATATGTGAGTATGAGTCCGACCTTCAAATTTTTACCGGGAAAAACCTGGAGGAGGAAGCAAGGAAGGCCGTTATAAAATACAGGAAGGACATAACAGAGTACATCAAGGCTGATCCCGGTTTCCTTACGAGCCTGTCACCTGTTGAGGCCGGAAACAATGCCCCGGATATAATCCTCGATATGTGCCGTGGGGCAAAGCTTGCCAATGTAGGGCCCATGGCCGCTGTAGCGGGAGCTGTTTCAAAATATGTCGGGCAGCACCTGCTCCGGTTCACCGATGAAGTTATTGTGGAAAATGGCGGCGATATATATGTGAAATCCAAAAAAGACAGACGAATACTCATATATGCAGGCAGTTCGCCCTTTTCAAACAAGCTTGCCCTTCTTGTTCCGGGCAGGGATCAGGAGCTTGGAATATGCACCTCCAGCGGAACTGTAGGGCATTCCCTGAGCTTTGGAAAGGCAGATGCGGCTGTTATTATTTCCAGGGATACAGTTTTGGCTGATGCCGCAGCCACCGCTGTAGGGAATGTGGTGAAGGATAAGGCTGCTGTTGAGGCCGGAATTGAATATGCAATGTCTCTCCAGGGTGTGGACGGAGTTGTCATAATAGCAGGCGACAGGATGGGCGCCTGTGGAGATGTTAATCTGATAAAAGTGTAGAGGAGGATGAAAATGAAAATAAAAGAGCTCTATAAAAACAAACCCGTAATATCCCTTGAGATATTCCCCCCAAAACCGGAAGCTTCAATAAATACCGTGCTGGATACAATAGATGCGCTGTCAGACCTGAGGCCCGGCTTTATAAGCGTAACCTACGGCGCCGGAGGCAGCAGCAAAGCCCATACCGTGAAGATCGCCGACCTCATAAAGAACAAGTACCATATTGAGGCTCTGGCCCATCTCACCTGCATAGGCTCGACAAAGTCCGATATTGAATGCATACTTGAAGAGCTGAAAGAAAGCAATATAGAAAATATAATGGCACTGAGGGGAGATTTCCCTAATGGTGAAGATCCTGCTTCCCTGGATAAATCAGAGTACAGATATGCCAAAGACCTGATAACACATTTAAAGGAGGACGGCAGCTTCTGCATCGGTGCAGCCTGCTATCCTGAAGGACATATAGAGTGCCGCGACAGTATAGCGGACCTGCGGCATCTTAAGCAAAAGGCCGAATGCGGGGCTGACTTCCTGATCACACAGCTTTTCTTCGATAACAATCTCTTTTACTCCTTCCTGGAAAAGCTTGATATCCTGGGGGTCTCACTGCCGGTTTCCGCAGGAATCATGCCTGTAATAAACAAGAAGCAGATCGAAAGGATAACAAATCTCTGCGGCGCCACTCTTCCGGCCAAATTCAGACGTATCCTGGATAAATACGGTGACAACCCTGAAGCACTGAAGGAAGCAGGCATAGCTTATGCAGCGGAACAGATAATAGACCTCCTCTCCTACGGTGCCGACGGAATACATCTATATACTATGAACCGCCCGGAGGTGGCAAGGAAAATAGTATCCCATATCTCAAATATAAGGAGCTTTTTTAACGAAAATGAAGCTCCGGTGAATTTGGCGGAATGATACATACACAATAAAGGCTGGTGGAGACCTGTTTTCCATGTTTTATAAGGAGGGTATCGATATCAGTATGATAAACCTTTATCCACGGGCAAAATATTTTATAATTGACAGCAAACATACCGATACCGTCCTGAAGCTGCTGGAGGAAAAGCCTGTATGCTGTGAATCCGTAGGGGATTGCAGCATGTTGACCATGATAGGGAGCGGCATGAAGGGCTTACCCGGCGTAATGGCCAAAATCACCCATGCCCTGGCGGAAAACGACATACCCCTCCTTCATACCTCTGACTCCCATACCACCATATCCTGTTTGATAGAGAGCAGGCATGAAAAGACGGCAGTAAATGCCCTTCACAAAGAATTTGAGTTATAAAAAAGGCTTCCATTTAAGCATTTTAACAACCAAGGAAGCCTTTTTTGAAACTCGTTGAGGTCAAGTGGAACACTAAGGAAATTTATACTTTCCTACTCATTATAAAAAACACGGTAGAAAGGATTAATCCTTCTACCGTGTTTTTAACTTTGCTGAATATTATACGATTTCTCCCAGATTGTATGGTGTCTCCTGATATACATAATAGTTCAGCCAATTTGAAAAAAGCAGGTTTGCATGGCCTCTCCAGGTCACTACAGGCTCTTTTGAGGGATCATCTCCCGGATAATAGCCATAAGGGATCTCTATCGGCAAGCCCGCGTTGACATCTCTGTCATATTCGCCTTTCAGAGTCAGGGGATCATATTCGGAATGTCCCGTCACGAAGATCTGCCTTCCGTTTTTTGCAGCCACAATGTACACACCGGCTTTTTCAGATTCAGATAACAGCAGCAGCTCCTTTACTGCTTCAATATCCTCCCTCCGGATCTCCGTATGCCGTGAATGAGGCGCATAGAACACATCGTCAAAGCCTCTGAATAGCATTATGTTCTTATAGTTGACCTTCGTTGGAAAAACCCCGAACATCTTTTTATCCAGAGCATGCTTCCTGATGCCGTAGTGGTGGTACAATCCAGCCTGAGCACCCCAGCAGATATGGAAGGTGGAGTAGACATTGTGCAGGCTCCAATCCATGATCTCACAAAGCTCCTCCCAGTAGGCCACTTCCTCAAAGGGCATAAGCTCCACCGGAGCTCCTGTTATAATCAACCCGTCAAACTTTTCATCCCGGACATCCTCAAAGGTGCTATAGAATTTGAGAAGGTGCGACCGCTGTATGTTTTTTGACATATATGACTTCGGATGCAGCAGCGTTATATCCACCTGAATCGGTGAGTTACCCAGCAGCCTCAGAAGCTGGGTCTCTGTTGTGATCTTTGTCGGCATCAGGTTCAATACCGCTATCTTAAGCGGTCTTATGTCCTGATGGCATGCCCGGCTTTCCGTCATGACAAATATATTCTCCCCGTTCAGCGTTTCCACTGCCGGCAGATCATCTGCTATATTGATGGGCATTTTCCATTCCTCCTATACTGTCTTTCTTAATGCCTGATCCAGGTCCCATATCAAGTCCTCAGCGTCCTCAATACCTATTGACAGACGGATCATATCCGGTGACACGCCTGCAAGCCTCTGGTCGGCTTCTGAAAGCTGTGCATGGGTGGTACTGGCAGGATGTATGACCAGTGACTTGGCGTCCGCCACATTGGCCAGCAGCGAGAATATCTTAAGACTGTCTATGAACTTCTTCCCCGCTTCCACACCGCCTTTTATACCAAAGGTAAAGATGGACCCTGCTCCCCTGGGAAGGTATTTTTGCGCCAGGGCATGGTATTTGCTGCCCTCCAGGCTGGGATAGTTCACCCAGGTCACCAGGGGATGGCCGCTGAGGAACTCCGCGATCCGCCTTGCATTAGCCACATGCCTTTCCACCCTGAGGGACAGAGTCTCCAGCCCCTGAAGCAGCAGGAATGAATTAAAGGGACTTATGCAGGCGCCTGTATCCCTTAGAAGCTGTACTCTTGCCTTGACAATAAAAGCAGCTGCGCCGAAGGTGTCGGTATATACCACATCATGGTAGCCGGGATCCGGCTCAGTGAGACCGGGAAATCTGCCGCTGCCGGCCCAGTCGAATTTGCCTGAATCAACGATGATGCCGCCGATGGAAGTACCATGACCGCCAATGAATTTTGTCGCGGAATGCACAACAATATCAGCGCCGAATTCTATCGGCTTGATCAGGTAAGGTGTCCCGAAGGTGTTGTCAACAATAAGGGGCACGCCGTTTTCATGGGCAATCCTTGCAATGGCTTCTATATCTGTCAGATTTATGCCCGGATTTCCGATGGTTTCGATATAAAGCGCCTTTGTACGGCTGTTGATTGCTTTTCTGAAGTTCTCCGGTTCATCAGGATCGACAAACGTAGTATGGATACCATACTTGGGCAGAGTGGAGTTGAACAGGTTGTAGGTACCTCCGTATAATGTACCGGCTGCTACGATTTCATCTCCTGTACCTGCGATGTTTAAAATCGAATAGGTTACGGCGGCTGAACCGGAGGCTACCGCCAAAGCACCTACACCGCCTTCCAGTGCGGCAATACGCTGCTCGAACACATCGGTAGTAGGATTCATGATCCTTGTATATATATTCCCCTCCTCTTTCAAAGCAAAGAGATTTGCTGCATGCTCAACACTCTCAAAAACATAGGATGTGGTCTGGTAAATAGGCACTGCTCTCGATCCTGTAGTTGGATCCGCCTTCTGTCCTGCATGGACCTGCAATGTATCAAATTTGAAATTTCTATCGCTCATTTTTATTCCTCCTATACATATCTAAAAGATTTTCATTGAATATCAGGGGCTGTCTATGTTCCGCAATCACCTCCGCAACCTGAAAATCTGCATAATAAAAACCTCCTTCAAATGAAAGAGGTTGTAAATATCTGTTCCTGCAAGTACGGGAAACAAACCCTCTCTCATCTATCAGTACTTAGTACTGCAGGAATTGACACCGTTGCATTCGAATGAGAATGCTGGTTGTCGGGCTTCATCGGGCCAGTCCCTCCGCCACTCTGGATAAGAGTATTTCTAATATGCGATTTTAAAAGATATTATCATGAAACAACCTGTTTTGTCAATAAGAAAATGAACCTGCGGCAGCTAACGGACGCCATAAATTTATCTTAAATGAACACGCGGCACAATTCTCCCATAACTAAAATTTGCTCTAAACCCCTGTTTTATACCTGAATTCGCCTAATGATGCATAAGCGGTCTTACACATGTAACCGAGCTAAAGTAAGTATTTAGAATGAATTCTCCATGTTACGGTATTACGAAATGAAATAAAATTGCTTGTAATTGTTTGAAAATAGTGCATAACGTAACGAGGTAATTGCTTGGATATATAGAAATATATATATTAGTTTCATAAATAAACCAGAAGATTACATATGGAAAGTAGCATAATAAGATATTTTTAAACGGAGGTGTCTTATGGATACAATTCTCAAAACCGATACGATTGATGAAATTGATAAGGAAATAATAAAGCTTTTATGCAAAAACGCCAGAATGTCCTATGTGGAAATAGGCGAGATGATTAATCTTTCACGGGTAGCCGTAAAGAATAGAATAAAAGCCCTGGAAGATAAAGGCATTATACAGGGATATAGTGCTATTGTTAATACAGAAAAGCTCGGCAGAAGCATTTCGGTGTTTTTTTACCTGGTAATAACTCCGAGAAATATGTATGAAGTAGCGGAAGAATTGGCTACAAAGGATTATGTTACAGAGATTTACCAGATGACCGGCTCTTCTCATCTACATGTACAGGCAGTTTTTCCTTCAAATGAACACCTGCAGAATTTTTTAAGAGATGAATTATATTGTATGGAAGGCATTAAAGAATTTGATTGGGACTTGATTGTAACGCGTACGAAAACCAGGAAGATTTTCTTAATATAATAGAGTTTTACCATTAAAATGGAAATGCTATAAAAATCTGGCCGTAACTAACAAGGGCGCTAAAATAGAAAAGTTTCAAAGGAGGAATGTTTAATGATAAAAACCATTATATTTGGCGGCAAAATTATAACGATGGACCACGGGCATCCTGAAGCAGAGGCCGTTGTAATTGAAGGAAACAAAATAATCGACATAGGCGGCGCTGACATGTTAATGGAACGGTATAGCGATGCTGAGCTTTTCAATTTAGGCGGGGCAACCTTGATGCCGGGACTGAATGACAGCCACTGCCACATGTATAACTTGGGGTTAGTCCTTACATCAGTTAATTTAAAGGGCGTAAAATCAGTTGAAGAAATTGGCCGGAGAATTCATGAATTCATCAGTAATAGTCCAGTTAAACAGGACGGTTGGATTTGGGGAAGAGGATGGCACGATGCATTTTTTACAAATCAGAAAATGCCGACTAAAACTGAGCTGGATAAGATAACTGCCGAATACCCGCTTGTATTAGTGAGGACTTGCGGTCATGTTTTTGCAGTTAACAGCAAGGCCCTGGAAATTGCAGGAATCAACAAGGACACCATCAGCCCTTCCGGCGGTGAAATCCGCAGGGACGTAAACGGAGAACCCACCGGGATACTTACGGAAAATGCAACTTCATTAATCAACATGGCTATGCCAAAACGAAATAAGGAAAAGATTAAAGAAATATTAGCGCAGGCCTGCACGGAAGCAAGCAAACATGGGCTGGTAACCGTACAGAGCGAGGATTTTAAGCATGTTGGGGATTGTAACTTAGTGGTTCAGGCTTATAAGGAATTGATTGATGAAGGCAGAATGCCGGTACGGATTGAGGAACAGATGTATTTCAAGACACCAGAGGATTTAAGATATTTCCTCATTCATGACTATGAAAATACAAAGAAGCAATTGAGCGGTACTGATCTTCTGTCTCTAGGCCCGGTAAAAATACTGCTTGACGGATCACTGGGAGGAAAGACGGCTTACATTAAAGAGCCGTATCCCGGCGAGACGGAATATAAAGGCGTATTGGTCAGGAACCCTGAAGAGCTGTACGAATTAACAAACATAGCACATACCAACGGCATTCCTGTTGCTTGCCATGCAATTGGCGACGGAGCAATTGAACTGGTCCTGGATACAATAGACAAGATACAGAAGGAAACTCCGAATTATGACATCAGACACAGGATCATACACTGCCAAATAACGGACAGCCGGTTATTGCAGAGAATTGCTAAGTCAAACATCTGTTTGGACATTGAACCGGCATTTGTTTGCACTGATTATAAAATTGTTGAAAATATGGTAGGTAAGGAAAAAGCTAAAACCAGCTACGCATGGAATACCATGGCTAAACTGGGGATAAGAGCAGGAGCCGGATCTGACGCTCCTGTTGAAGATATAAATCCCTTTGTCGGGATATATGCGGCGGTAACAAGAACCGATTTGCAGGGAAATCCTGAGGGAGGCTGGAATCCTCAAGAAAAAATCACTGTCCGGGAAGCAATTAATCTTTATACTAACGGATCAGCCTATGTATGCAATAAGGATGACAGAATAGGCTCCATAGAAATAGGCAAATATGCGGACTTAATAGTACTGGATAAAGACCCCACAGCCGTAGATCCCGGCCAGATACCCGGCATAAAAGTAATTTACAGGATTCTGGACGGCAATATTGAGAAATTGAACCACAACTGAGCAAACCATTAGATAATGGGGGAATTTACACTAATGAAGATTGAAGTAAACCGGTATGGAATTGTTGAAGATTATTTAATGCCACGTACTGTCGTTGCATATGAAGGCGCAGCTGTAACAAGAAACTTTTTGGACTTTATTTATGGAAAATATGGTCCTGGAATTAAAGAACAAATCATGCATAATGAACAAATAAGGGAAGGAGTAATAATTCTGCTGAACGGCAGAAACATAAAAAGTCATCCTGATGGTCTTGACGCCCATATCAAGGATGGTGATGTCATTACAATTGGAATTCTGGCATATGGAGGATAAAGGGAGGTTGGTAAAATGTACGGCTACACAGGTAAATTGCTATATGTAGACTTATCTTCAAAGCAATATGAAGAAAAAGAAATTTCCATGTCACTTATCAAGAAATATATAGGCGGAAGGGGCTTAGGCAGTGCTTTGCTAAGGGATTGTGTTAAACCGGGAACTGATGCTTTGGGGCCGGATAATGTCATGATGTTTTTAACCGGTCCTATTACCGGAACATTAGCGCCCGGGGGAGCTAAGTATGTTGTAGTGACCAAGTCTCCGGTTTCAGGCGGATACTGTGATTCTTATTCAAGCGGAAGATTATCCATAGAACTGAAAGCCTCAGGTTACGACGGAGTTGTTATAAGAGGACAAGCTGCTGATCCGTCCGTGCTTGTAATACAGGATAACCGCATAGAAATACTGGATGCCTATGATCTATGGGGACAGGATACTTTTTATACTGAAAAGGAATTGAAGCAAAAGTATGGTGAAGAAGCAGGAGTAGCCTGTATTGGACCTGCCGGAGAAAAGCTTGTCAAGTATGCCTCAATTAACAGTGATTATTACAGGCAGGCCGCCAGAGGCGGCGTTGGAACCGTAATGGGATCAAAGAAGCTGAAGGCTATAGTAGTGAAAGGCAGTAACGGTGTAAAATGCTTTGATGGCGAAGGCTTGCTGCAAAAGGTCAAGGAGTATAAAACCAAACTTGATAACAGCCCTTTCCCTAAAAAGAGAATGAAATATGGTACTCCGTTAAGTCTGAATGTTACAAACTCGCTAGGAATGCTGCCTACAAGGAATTTCCGGGACGGGCATTTTGATGAGGCTATTGGCGAAATAGACGGAGACGGGTTTATAAAGGATGTAGTTAAGCATAAAGGCTGTATAGGATGTCTGTTTGCCTGTTCAAAGGTTACTAAGATAAAAGATGGGGAGTTTAGCGGCGATGTTCTTGAAGGCCCCGAATATGAAACTCTGGCACTATTCGGCTCAAATCTTGGAATAACAAACAGAAGCGCAGTAATAAGAGCTAATATAAAATGCGATATGCTTGGTCTGGATACTATTTCTGCCGGTAATGTAATAGGTTTTGCAATGGAATGTTATGAGAGAGGGTTAATCAGTAAAGAGCAATGCAGCGGCCTGGAACTGAAGTTCGGAAACTATAGGGAAATGCTTGAGTTGATCAATATGATTTGTGAGCGTGCAGGAATTGGTGATATTTTAGCAGAGGGGGTCAGATATTCTGCCGATAAGATTGGACATAACTCACAAAGCTTTGCCCACCATATAAAAGGACTTGAATTCCCGGGTTATGATCCAAGGGGCGGATACGGTATCGGACTGGCATTTTCGGTAACTCCGAGAGGAGCATGCCATCGAAGGGCCTGGCCTCCTCAAATAGAGTCATTGGGAGAGATAAAACCGGATACTGTATATGGTAAGGCTGCTATAGTCAAAGACCTTTTTAATGAAACTAATATATATCATTCTGTTTTGGCCTGTGATTTTCCTTATAAAATGACTCCCTTACCTCTTAATGAAGTAAGCAGCTATATGCAGCTGGTTACCGGAATGGAATTTTCGGAAGCTGAGCTTAACACTCTGGCGGAAAGAGTGGAAACCAGCATACGTATTTTTAATACCCAGGAAGGCTTAACCAGAAAAGATGATACTTTACCGGAGCGTTCACTTAAAGAGCCCATTAACTCAGGGCCAAGTAAAGGATTATATATCCCTGAAGAGGCTCTGGATTTTATGCTTGATGAATACTACGCATTACGCGGTTGGGATCAAAACGGCGTACCATTAAAGGAGACAATTGAGAAACTGGATATTTAAAATAAATAATAGCAAAAGAAGGTGAATCGATTGGCAAAACTTGTACAGGACAGCGAAAAATGCACGGCATGCCACGTATGTGAGATGGTTTGTTCTTTTAAAAGAACGGGTGAATTCAATATGAAAAGAAGCGCCCTGCACTTAAAGGAGGACACTCTATTACGAAGTGTGACAGTATGCCAGCAATGTAAGAATGCGCCTTGTATTAAAGCCTGTAAAGAAAAAGCGCTGATAAGGTATGAAGACTACATAAAACTTGATGCTGAAAAATGTACAGGCTGTGGCGATTGTTTAGCCGCATGCCCGTTCAAAGCCATATTTAAAGACACATACAGCAATCTGGTAACCAAATGCGACCTTTGTGAAGGTAATCCTTTATGTGTTGAGTATTGTCAAAAATCTGCCCTCTCTGTTAAATAACCATAGCAATCTGCGGCAGATCGTTGATACAAAACTGATGGGATCGGGAGGGGATAAAATGTAATTTTAATTTTTTAACAACTTACAAACTTAAAGAAAGGAGAATTCAGTATGTGGCCAAACGGTAAAAAATGCGCATTTGTTTTAACTATTGACTTTGATGCAGAATCATTATTTGTGGAGGGAGAACCGATCGAAAACTTTACACCTACGAAACTGTCCCAAGGCAGATACGGGGCAAAGGTCGGAGTGCCCAGAATGCTGGAGTGGCTGAAAAGGGAACAGCTGCCTGCTACTTTCTATATCCCGGGGGTTACAATAGACAAATACCCTGAGGTAACAAAACAAATAATGGATCAGGGCTTTGAAATTGCTTTACACGGGTATACGCATGCAGAGCCGTTTTCAATGACACTCGAAGAAGAAATACATGATCTGGAAAAAGGACTTGAAGCACTTGCCAGGGTAACAAATAAAAAACCTTTGGGATACAGAGCTCCATCCTATGCGCCCAGCCATAATACCTTCAAGTTAATAGAAGAAAAAGGATTTGTATATGATGCAAGTATGATAGGAGACGATAAGCCCTATTTTATTGAAGGCACCAATAATTTGCTGGAGATACCGTCCGATTGGTGTATAGATGATGCACCGCATTATTTTTTCAATTTCTCACCTAAGTATAGAGTAGGTTTATCTGCGCCGTCAAAGGTCAATGAAATTTGGAAGGATGAATTTGATGGTATCTATGAAGAAGGGGGATGCTTTGTTTTAGCAGTACATCCTCAGTTCTCAGGCAGGTGGCACAGGTTAAAAGCGCTGCAGGAATTCGTAAATTATGTAAAGCAGCATGATGTTTGGATCACTACCATGGAAGAAGTAGCTCTTTACTGGAAAAATGAAGCTTCTAAGAAGTAGTAAAGAAAACCCTCCCAGCTGCACACTGGGAGGTAAAGCAAAACAAACAATATATGGTAGGTGAAAAGATGGTTATAGACATCCACAGTCATATTATACCAAAAAATCTGGTTGGTGTAGATAAATTTGGGATATATATCGAAAATATCAATAATCACAGTCAGACATTTACACTCCGGTCATGGGGCGGGGTTACCGTGGACAATGTTCAGGAAAACCTGATAGATCCGCAGTCACAGGTAGAGGATATGAAAGAGCAAGGCATAGACGTAAAAGTCTTAAGCCTTCCTCCATTTCTGTTCGCTTATGATAAAGATGACAAGTGGGCTTTAAATTGGCATATGTCCTCAAATAATCACATAGCAGAAATTTGCAGTACTTATCCTGATTCCTTCCTGGGCTTTGGAACAGTACCATTGCAGAACATTGATTTCGCCGTCCGGGAAATGACCCGATGCATAAATGATCTGGGTTTTAAAGGAATTGAAATCGGAACAAACGTTAACGGCTTGGATTTGGACAATGAACGGTTCAGCCGGTTTTTTCAGGAAGCAAACCGCTTGGAATGCAGCATACTTATCCATCCGAACAATGTCTTTATGGGTTCCAGGCTATCAAGTTATTATCTGGAAAACCTTATAGGGAATCCTTATGAAACAACTATATCGGCAACAAGATTAATAGTGAGCGGCTTTTTCGAAAAGTATCCCAAAATCAGAGTTTGCCTGTCTCACGGCGGTGGGGCTTTACCTTATATACTGGGGCGTATAAGACACGGCTCCAAGGTAAGACCTGAAATATGTCTTAAGAATGAGTTGGAATTACCAAATCAAATGTTCTTTGATATGGTGGTTTATGATCCGGAAACAATGATATTCCTGATATCGAAGGCTGATATAGACAATGTTTTATTAGGCAGTGACTATCCTTTTGATATGGGAGACCCGCAGTCCATTATTCTCATTAAGAGTAACTTGGAAGAGGCCGAACAATCCAAGATTTTAAGAAGCAATGCAAAAAGATTTCTTAAAATGCAGTAGATATAGCAACCAGGGAAACAATTTAATGTGATAATCAAACTCACATAAAAAAATAATTAAAGGAGATCGGTACATTATGGAAAATAAAAAATTGTCCAGTGCGAAAGCTCTTTCTTTATTCATTATATCTATAGCAATAATTTTTATTGGAGTACTCTGGGTTAAAGCACCCGTAACCATTGTTTTAGTTGCGGCGGCAGCGGTTACGATAACCTTTGCAGCAATATGGGGAGTTAAGTGGGATGATATTATGAAAGATTTGACAGAGAATCTATCTACAATGTTTCCTGCTATATTATTGCTCCTGTCGGTAGGGATGCTGGTTGGTTCATGGATATTATCAGGTACTGTTCCGATATTAATTTACTATGGCTTAAAAATACTTAGTCCCTCAATATTCTTGGTTGCAGCTTGCCTGATCTGCGCAATAATGTCAGTGATAGCAGGAACTTCATGGGGGACAATGGGCACCGTCGGTGTAGCATTAATGGGAGTATCAGCAGGTTTGGGTATTCCTGCACCGTATGCTGCCGGCGCAGTTTTGACAGGAGCGATTTTCGGAGACAAGCTTTCTCCGTTATCGGATACGACAGTATTTGCTTCGGCTGTATCGGATGTTTACATTTTGGATCATATAAAGCATATGCTTTTTACTACAATCCCCGGTTTCATCATATCATTAATTCTCTATGGGGTACTTGGTGCAAAATATTCTGCCGGTTCGATAGCAAGTGATCAGATGAATCAGATTTTTTCTGCTCTTCAAAACAGCTTTAATCTGAACCCTGTCCTATTATTACCGCCAGTCATAATACTATTCCTGATTTATAAGAAAAAACCTATTTTACCTGTATTCGCAGTAGGAATTGTCCTTGGAGGATTGCTTGCAATCATATTCCAGGGTGCAACAATCTTGGATGTAGCCAACACTTTAAACAGCGGTTTTTCAAAAGCTACCGGCGCAGAAATCGTAGACAAGATGTTAAAAAGAGGCGGCCTGACAAGCATGTTAGGGACTACCGCAATAGTAATCGGTTCGGCAGTATATGGTTCACCCTTGAAAACTGCCGGAGTAATTGATGTAATACTCGATAAGATACAGGAAGTTGCAAAAAGCGTACGCACAATTATGTTTTCCGGATACCTGCTGCACTTGGTATTATTTACAATAACAGGCGCATATTATATTACTTTCACAATTGTAGGTTCAATGTTAAAGCCTGTCTTTGACAAATACAATATAAAAAGAACTAATTTATCAAGACTGCTGGAAGACACCGGAACTGCCTATGCACCTCTTGTTCCCTGGAGTGTATTTGCCGTCTTTACCGCCGGTACATTAGGGGTTCCGACACTGGAATATGCCCTTTATGCTCCAATCACATACATGGGCATCATCCTGGCCGTTATATACATAAGCACAGGTTTTTCAATCACTATGACAAAGCCGGCCAAACCTGAAGCTTCAAAAGATGTTACTATGTAATACTCTGATAAGAGTTAATCCGATAGTAAGGTAAAACCTTTGTAAAGGGCAATAATAAACACATTAAGAAGATGATTTCTGTATCTAAGCAGGAGTCATCTTTTTTGGCTCTAAATATGGATACGTCTTATGTATGGGTTCTGTTTACATATCCATATGCAATTTGCCGGATTTGCGCCTGCATTTTAAGGATGAATATACCAAATCCCATTAGGAGGAAAATATAAGCATAATGTCAAATTGTATTATGTCTACTAGTGCCCCGTAACGTATATCTCTTCTCGAGCTTTTGAGGTAGTGAGTCAAGGATGTGATTGTTTGCAGAATTTCATATGCTCAAATATTACGGGAATTATCACTAGGTCAGGAACTTATTTGCAGCATCAGTATTCTAATGAATGTACCGCACTATTTGGAAACAGAGAGGAATGAGATTGTTGAACAAGCTTAAGATTGTCCTATTAATGCTGCTTTCAGTTATTCTGGTGTCGGCAGGCTTCTCCAAGGGTCCTGCCTATTCAAAAGAAACACCGGAGGCTGTTTTTTTCGGAAGTAAATCGGTGGAAGCGGAGGTCAGGAAGATAATAGATAAACCTGCCGGCGAAATATATACAAGCGATGTGAAGGGCATAACCTCCATAACCCTGACCAGTGTCAAGGATCCAATGAAATCCGGACAGTTTATTGATTTGACGGGATTGGAGCTGCTTCCTGAGCTGACTGGTTTAAGTATAAATATCATGGACGACTGTACCATACAAAACATTGAAGTGCTAAGAAGGCTTCCCAAGCTGACGGCCATAAGCATGCAGCAGCTTCAGCCTACATATTACACCTTAAAAAGTCTAAATCTGTTCAGCAATATGAAAAGCCTGAGAGAGCTTTCCCTTGCCAATTTCAGGGGTGTAGATATTTCTGGACTGCAGGAGTTTCCCCATTTGGAGAAGCTTTCCTTGAGCTACTGCGATATAAAGGACATAACACCCTTAAGCGGACTATCCTCCCTGAAGGAGCTGAACCTCACCGGTAATGCTATTGAGGATATCGGTCCTTTGCAGGGACTTGGCACAATCACTGCCCTATACCTGGAAGACAATATGATAAAGGACTACAGTCCTATATTCAGTAATTATGAAAACTATGTGAGCAAGGACTTCTTGTTGGGAAAAATTGATTCCGGTGAAATTATTAAAAAGAATATTACATATGAGGATAAGGTTATATTCAACAACAAGGAAACGGAGGCAATGCTCCGGGTACTTCTCGGGAAGCATACAGGATACTTGACCCAGGAAGAGCTTGACAGTATCAAAGCTCTGGAAATGAGCGTATACTTCACCCTTAATCCGAACGAATACGTGTACAGCTATGATCTGCAGGATTTCAGCAAATTGACAAACCTGGAAAGCTTGAGTATCCAGTTCAGCAAACGGACAGATTATACTAACCTGGATGCCCTGGGCAAGCTCACAAAGCTTACAAAGCTTAGTATTTCACCCTACTCCGAGGGCTTGAAGGATATAACCCCTTTGAGCACACTTACGAATCTCAAAGAATTTGATGTGACATATATACCCTCGGAAGCAAATTTGAATGCCCTGGCAAAGCTGACAAGGCTGGAGCGCCTGAACTGGCTCGGTGAAGACCTGAAGCCTCTTCTGGATTTCAAAGATCTGAAGGAGCTTACAGTCCTGGGTGATTCCTCAGATTTTTCCATATTAAATAGGCTGCCGCAGCTTGAGATATTGCATATACAAGGCTATACCGCCCAAAACATCGCCTCGCTTAAAAGCTGCACAAGCATCAAAAGTCTGGATTTCTACCATATGCCACTTTCCGACATATCCTTCCTGGGCAGTATGACAGGCCTTGAGAAGCTACAGATTTTCCATGGAGGTCTGAAAAGCATTAGACCCCTGGGCATGCTGCGTAATCTAAAGGAGCTGGATCTTGGCGAAAATGAGATATCCGACATTACCCCTTTAGCCCAGCTGAAGAAGCTGGAGGTATTAAACCTGAGCAGAAATAAAATATCTAAGCTTGATACGCTTAAATCACTTCTAAAATTAAAGGAGCTCAAACTGGGGGGAAATCCCATAAGGGATATTTCTGCGCTGAGCCGCTTGAAGGCCCTTGAGTCCCTTGAGCTATACGATAACTATAATATCAGCCTAAAGCCCCTGGAAGGCTTAACAGCAATGAAGGAGCTTTCAATTTTCCGGTGCGGTATTTCGGACATTTCAAGCCTTTCCGCGATGACACGACTGGAAACACTTGATATCGACAGCAACGGCATCACGGATATATCCCCGCTTGCGGGAATGACCCAAATGAAGCGACTTTCTGCAAGCGGAAATAAAATTGAGGATATTACAGCACTAAAAGATATGAAACAGCTTATCGGGCTGGGCATATGCTACAACAAAATAAACGATATCGCTCCTTTAAGGGGTATAAACGGCCTGGAATATCTGGACATCAGGTTCAATAATATCACAGACGCCGATCCTGTATTAAAAGCAACAAGACTTGAAGAATTATCTCTGGATGGAAATCCGATCAGGGATTATATCTCCTTGATGGCCTTTAAGAATACTACAAGCACATATATAACCGGCATGAACAAGCCGGGATATGTATTCGGCAACGCAGTAAAAACGGATACTGCCGCCTATTGGAACGGCAATCCGATCCACTGCATAAAAATAGGGGAAAGCTATGCAGTCTCCCTGGAGGATTTGAATCACTGCGGTTATGACGCGTCATGGCAAAAGATGAGTTGGGATGATAAGGCGAGATGGAGGATCAACAGTAACAGCGCAAAACCTATAAAGACTATTGAGGTAGGGATTAACCCTGCTGAAAACGGCAAGCCCCTGGGCAAGGCCATGTATGGTATAAATATCGGGATCTGGGACAACCGAGAAATCACCGTTGTAGGTGTGGGCTCAAATGCCTATGTTATGGCTGATGAGCTTGTGGAATTTGGATTTGACGTTGTCTTTGATGAGGATAGGAATGTGTTGAATATTTCCCAGTGGAACAAGTAGCGTTATGGCTTTGGAAAGCGAAACTCCACCTTGGATAAGGTGGAGTTTCCGGAAATAGAAAAGCGATTATTCTATTATATGGTGAGAAAAGCTTATTCAAATATTTATTCGGGTATCGAATACACTTTTGATACTATCTTCCACTCTTCTCCTATTTTATACAGGAGCGTGTAGTCAGTTGAAAAATGTACCCGGCCTTTGAACAGGTCGATTTTTACGGAAGCTGTGTTCCTGGTGCTGTCCAGCAGGTTAAACTCATAGCGGTTTGCTGCCTTCCACAGCTCAGGAGACTCTTCCTTCATATTTTCCACCCTGTCCAGCCATTTGTCAATATCCACTTTTTCAATCTGGCTGCCATTCAGGACAACCATCTCGAAGTCCTTGTGAAAACCTCTTAATGTCAGGCCTTTATTCTGTTTCAGGTGTATTCCTTCAATATAACCTTCCTTTATCGCTCTTTCAATTGCTTCCGTGCAATTCTTGTCCATATCCCCGACCTCCTCATGACAATATACGTCCGACACTATAAGCAGCCTCTCTGCGTAGTATCAATCGAATTCAACTTGTTGTAGTAGAACTCAATCTTGTTTGCCAGAAAATCTATGGAATTCTGAATTTTTTTCATCTCCCCAGTGAGCCTGTCTTTATAACTACTCAAAAGCTCAATTCTTTTCGAGATACTTTGATCACCGCTGTAATACAGCTCAGCATAGTATATGACGTCATTGATCGGCATTCCTGTAATTCTGAGTCTCAACAGAAAATTGACCCATTTGATGTCGCCCTCCGTGTAATCCCTGTTGCCCTGGCCGTCCCGTGCTATATTCCTTATCAATCCGATATCCTCGTAATATCTTAATGTGTGATAACTAAGTCCTGTAATTTTGGAAACTTCACCTATTCTGATAATAAAACCTCCTTTGATTCGAATCCCCATTCCAGTATATAACATTAATTATAAAATAACCCATAGAGTTCACTCTATGTCAAGAGTTTATTACAAAAAAATATATAAAAAATAAAAACTGCTCATTGGCAGTCTATTTTTCTTATATAGCGAAGAGGGAGGGATCCTTAGCACAATTTCTTCGCTTATCACATTTCTCCACAATCTTGCAAAACAATTCTTAGAAAATCGTGAAGGGAGAAGTCCGGATTGCCATAGCAGGAGACAGTTCCTATCATAAAGCAATCGGATTCCAATTTCCCAGCCCGGATTTGATCTGCCTTTCTGATTGCGTGCCTTATATCTTCAAGTGTGATTTGTTTCAGTATCCTTTCAATATTAGCTTTTTCTTTAATATCAGCTTCCCGATTCAATCCATAGATTCTGCGTACATCGACAATGTAAGCATCATTTGTAGCAACCGGCCTGTTGAAATCCTCTTTATGAAGAATAAACCACAAGTCAATATTTACATTGCTGTATGCATGATAAACATTTTTCCCGTTTTCTCTCCGGCTTTTCGTTGAAGCTGTTCACAGATATTTATGTTCTGGCGAAACTCCGTGTCCTTGAAATCATAATCAAACAGAGCAGCATTATCATATTCCGTGTAGTTTTTCTTTAGCCTTTCAACCGAACCGCGTGTCGTATTGAAAGTAACAACGCGCTCCGGAAATTTTTTCAAGAGAAGAGCCACATGCTTTAGGTACATTTCTTCCTGATGGCCGTCACACACACAAAAGTAGGTTTTACGGTACATCATTATTCCTCCTCTGCTTCTCTGGTAAAAGCTTGGAAAAGTCTATATACGGAAGTGTACCATATTTACCCTTGAAATAATTCAGTAAATAGTTCTGATCATTCCTGACATCCGTGGAACCGAAATCAGCCAGCGAATAAATGGTGCTTTCGAAGGTGTCCTTATCCTTCTCGACAAATTTGATTTGATCACGCCGGAATATCTTATTGCTCAGGTAAATCGGATTATGCGTAGTAAAGATAAGCTGCGCCCCTTTTTTATTAACCGTTTGATCATTGAAAAGAGCAATGATGCCTTTAATCAATTCAGGATGAATTGCCGCATCAAATTCATCCAGTACGAATATGCCTCCCTTTGCGAACAAGTTTTCAAAGGGAATGGCAAAATCCAAAAGCTTCAAGGTTCCTCTTGATTCCATCAATTCTGCAGGAACCATTACATCCCGCTTGCCGGACTTGTAGATAGAAACAAGTCGCATATCGGCGGAATGCTCATCATCGGATTTTTGAGATTTGAACAGGATTCGCTGAGGACCGAAATCCGCGTTTTTTACAAAACCGTTAAGTGTTTCATTCCACGCGAGAAAATCTTTTTCCGGCATATCGGCCGCAGAAAGTGTAAGATTCGTTTTCTTAAGGGTAAAATCACTTACCACGATCAGCTTGTTTTTAAAAAAATCAATAACTTTATCGGCAATTTCGCTGCTGACAACCGTTTTAAACGCATGTGTCAAAAACAATTCGGCCGGGTCAAGGTTTTTATTGATTTTATTCTCAAATTCTCCCAGAAGCTTTTCGTTATACTGTATAAGGGAAAGCACCTTTTTATCCCGTTTTATAGCGACCCGTTGCAGATCCCTCTCAAAAATCTGAATCATTCCCTTGTTGCTGCTTATCCATAGCTGTTCCGATATAATCTGCCGTTTTTCCTTGTCAAACAGCTTGGTCATAGCTTCAAAGGAATATATAAAATGAGAGCCTTTGTTTGTAAACTCCACTTCAAATAATATGGGGCTTTGCTCTAGGCTATGGGCGAAAGGGTATAATTCAAGATTATTCAAGTCTGGAGACGAAGCCTCAAGTGAACCTTGTAAGACGATCTCCCTCATCAGCGCCATGGACATAATAATATTAGATTTTCCGCTGGCGTTTGCGCCGTAAATAACAGCAGAAGGAAGTATACGCAGTCCTTTTTCGCGGATGAGGTTCTCATCCATAGTCCGCTGTGCTCCCGCTTCCATATTCAATTGAGTCCTATTCTTGAAGGATCGAAAATTTTGAAACACATACTTTACTAGCATATTACACCATCCCTAAGATTTGATATAATTTCACAATTCGTCTCTTATATTATATCCAATTTCTATATATTTTACAATAATATTGAGATAAAATCTCAATATTATCGGTTTTACGATACTTGTTAACCGACTTTTGCAATTTATAAATGCTCGCACCAGAACATTTTCTTAACGCAAATTGCCCTCACGGGTTCGAATCCGGCTATGTATATATAATAAAAAAAACTGCTCAATTGGCAGTTTGCTTTCTTTGATGGTCAGACTGTCCGAAAAGTCAGTCGCAGCAACACCTGAGACGCTATGAAATATGGCATAATTGATATAACAGGATTATTGAGGGTGGTGCTGAAGATGAAGTATATTCAAGGCCGGGACAGATCACAAA
>Ga0196971_1000049_pt1 | contig 125569 bp, 110 predicted proteins | sample S1v_1013CmetaG_FD_148660 | JGI IMG/M metagenome (GOLD analysis project Ga0196971, IMG submission 148660) | Soil microbial communities from Anza Borrego desert, Southern California, United States - S1+v_10-13C | ecosystem: Environmental > Terrestrial > Soil > Desert | place: USA: California...
TTTACCTGAAAGCAAGCAGGTGGTATGAAAAAAGCAATATGATGCAGGAGGCGATGGATTACTCAATCAGGTCGAACAACCATCAGAATACGGCAAGACTGATAGAAAAATACGGGGAGATAATGATCATCAACAGGGACCTGGTAAGGATAGCAAATATAATTGAAGCTCTACCCGACAGCCTGATTATAGGAAATTCGAAAATTTGTGCATTATATACTATGGCAGTTTCCGGTAGAAACAGCTCCGGTAACAATGCTATATTCATAGGTGATATACGGGTGAGCTTTGAAAGCAAGACTTTTATTGAAGCTGAAGAAGATTTGCTTTTGATACGGTTGATGATATGTTATGCAAATGAAGATTTCAAGCCGGCGCTTGAATACGGAAACCGGATACATGGGCTTCTATCGGATAAAAGTTCGTTTCAGTGCCTGCTATATAAAGTATTTATGCAAATTTGCTGTGTAACGGGAAATACAGAGAAAGCGAAAGCTTGCCTGGATAAATACATTAGTGCGATAAAGAAGAAAAATTATTATGATGAACTTTTTGTTGACATAATATATACACATGCATTGGTGCAAATACTATGCGGGGCAGGAGAATACAAGCAAGCTCTTAATATTACAAGTAAACTTGAAAAGAAGCTTAGTATTCATTATCTGCCTTTACCGGCGGCGGCAAGCTCAATATACATGGATTTAGGTTACTTGTATTATGAGTATGATGAACTGGAGCTTTCCTATGATAATATTAAGAAGTGCATTGAGATAAGCAGTATAAAAATGGACTTTTGCAGATTGATAAGCGGATATATTCTTGTTGCAAGGATAAATCAAAATATCGGAGATTGTGCCGATATGCTGAAATACATAAAAAAAGCGGAAGACTTATGCAGCAAGCATAATGCAAGACTTATGAGCAACAGGTCAATTGCTTACATAGTAAGAATGCTGCTGTCCACCGGGGAGACAGAATATGCTGAATATTTTATCCGGAAATACAAGATTGACGTGCAAAACGGTTATGATGTTCTGCATGAAGAAGCATATTTGGTTATGGCTGATTTTTACATAGCGAAAGGTGAATTGGATAAAGCCGGAGATATATTGGACAGGCAATACAAAGAGGTAATGGGGACAGGAAGGGATTTGAGCTATATCAGGATAATGATCCTTAAAGCATTATTATCAAAACTTATGGGAAATGAAGCTGAGGCTGTGAAATATATAAAGGATACATTGGAGAAAGCGTCCGGACAAGGATATATCAGTACCTTCAAAGATTATGGGGCTCCTGTGGCTGAAATTATCTGCAAAGCTTTGAACCATAAGGAAGAATCAGGCTTGGTGAATGAAAAGGATATTAATTATGCATTAAAAATACTGGCTCATATAAAAGAATCAAAAAATCAGATATTTAATGTTGATATGGAAAGCATGAAATGCCTCAGCAAAAGAGAGTCTGAGGTGTTGGAGCATATATTTTACGGGCTTACCAACAAGGAAATAGCGTCAAAGCTATATGTAGCGGAATGTACAGTGAAGAAGCATATCAATAATATATATACAAAGATTGGAGCGGTCAACCGGGAAAAGGCCATTAAGCTAAGAAGCATCAACACAGTGAAAAAGGAGCTGCAATTATAATACAGAAACAACAGGAGGGGGGTGAAGATTACTTCACCCCCCTTGTTCTATATAATAGAAAAAATACGATAAAAATTCACCCTTTATTTAGTGTTTTTCACGTGGGATAGCGCACCGAACTTTGATATTATTGTACTGGGAATAGCAAAATGTGACAGAATATTATGTATTTTGCAACTAAATTTATTTAGGAGGTCGGCCTAGTGAACAGCTTAGTGAGTAGCCCGGTGAACAGGTCAATGCGACTTGTGTATGACCTGCATGGAATTAACATCAGTAATAGTGAAATAATAGACTATGTTAGTGAAGGACTGGTAATGATGGGCATTTATTGTCGAAATATTGCCTTGCATTGTATCAGAGTATCAAACTATTCGGCTGCAATAGGCAAACGGTTTGACCTTTCCGGAAAAGAAATCAAATTACTCTGGTGCGCAGCTATTTTTCATGATATAGGCAAGAGCAATATACCTATGGAAATCCTGCAGAAGCCGGCAAAGCTTACAAAAGAGGAATATGAAATAATTAAGACACACTCGCGCAAGGGATATGAGTATACCAGAATGAATAAGAATATGGAGGAAGTATCGGAAATTATATTATATCATCATGAAAGATATGACGGTAAGGGTTATCCTACAGGTAAAGAAGGACGGGATATTCCTTTATTATCCAGAATAATATCCGTTGCAGATGCCTTTGACGCCATGACATCAGAACGGCCTTATAAAACAGCACTTTCGCCGGACAATGCACTGATTGAACTTAAAAATGGAAAGTGGACTCAGTTTGATGGACATGTTGTCGATTGCTTTATAGATTTATTGGAGGGTAACTGTTTGAGGCCAAAAGAACTTAATATTACCCTTGGTTTGATTTGAAAAGAATAAAGGATTGTACTAAAAAACTCTCCCGGTTTATTCCCTGATAAGAATAGACCGGGAGGATTAGCTTGTAAAGCTGAAATTATTATACTAAACAGGAGGAGAAAGAGATATGGCAAGTATACAGGTGGTAGTGTTCAAGCTCGACAATGAATTCTATGGAGTAGACATAACAAAAGTAAGGGAAATAGGACCATACATTGAATCGGTCAAAGTCCCGAATACACCGGAATTTGTTGAGGGTATTATCAATTTCAGAGGAGATATCATACCGATTATAAACTTGCGGAAGGTGTTTATGCTGGAGGACAGTAAGGCTGTTAAAGGTACAAGAATAATAATTGTTAATGCGGGGAACAGGCAGCTGGGTATAATTGTTGATGAGGCTTCAGAAGTTCTTTACATTAACAATGATAATATCGAATCTTCAGCAAAAATTGTGACAGAAACGAAAAAAAGGCTGATTTCAGGCATAGGCAAAGAGCAGGGTAGGATTATCATGCTGCTTGATTTGTCTGAATTGGTAAATGAAAATAGCGATGATATGGAAGCGGTATAACGAGGACAAATATCTGTAAAGGAAAAATAATGAGGGGAGTTAGACATAATGAAATTTATTAGCTTAAAATGGAAGCTGGTAGCTATTCTACTATTGGTAGCTGTACTACCTACAATTGCTCTGGGAGGTCTTACATATCTGATGACTTCAAACATTCTACAGTCTCAGGTTAATAAAACTATTGAAGAAACCATATCCCAGGTCAATGTTGCTTATGACAGCTTCTTTGAGAAAATTGGCGATTCCCTGCAATATGTATCATCAAGCCGTCATGTAAAAGAAACCTTTAATAATAAAGAAGACGAAACGGAAATGATTAAAGAATTTAAGGAGTATATAGGGAAGTATACTGATGTTCAGTGTATATATTTAGGTATGGAGGATGGACGATTACTTGCATATCCAGAATTTGACCTTCCTGAGGGGTACGATCCGAGGCAAAGGCAATGGTACCAGTCAGCTAAGGAAAACCAAGGCAATTTATTCTGGACAGAACCTTATGTTGATGTTTTCACCGGTGAATTTGTAATTAGTGCAGCAATAGAAATAAAAGACTCAAATGGTAATCCGGCAGGTGTATTAGCAGTTGATATTAATCTCCAGAAACTAACTGAACTTATGTCGAGTGTGAAAATAGGAAAAAGTGGTTTTACATTCGCAGCAGACAGTAAAGGAATTACTATCACACATTCCGACAAAGAGAGGATAGGAAAAGGTATTGGCGAATACGAGTGGGGTAAACAGATTATAAATAATACATCAGGTTCATTGGAGTATAGTATCGACAATATAGAAAAGTATGTAGTATATCAGACAAACAAGACCACCGGCTGGAAAATTGCAGGTGTCATAGAGAAAAAAGAGCTGACAAGCGAACTATCCAGAATTAAGAATACCATGTATATAATTTGTATAATAAGTGCATTGCTGGCTTTGTTAGGATCCTTGTTTGCAGGAAAGATGATAAATCCCATAAAGGTATTAGCTAAGATTATAGATAGACTAGCAAAATATGATTTGTCCTTTGATGAAAATTCAGAGGCTGTTAAATATTTAAAGAGAAAAGACGAAATAGGATTAATTACAAAGTCATTAGCAACAATGCAGAATAATATCGTTTCATTGATAAAAGATATTTCAAATATTGCACAGCAAGTGGCATCCTCATCGGAAGAGCTGACCGCCACCAGCCAGCAGTCAGCTACAGCAGCAGATGAAGTAGCAAGGACTATTGAAGAAATAGCAAGAGGAGCCGGTGATCAGGCCAAAAACACTGAAGAGGGAGCAGTACATATTAATGAACTGGGTCAACTGATAGAAAAAGATCAGGATTATATAGAAGCCCTCAATAATACTGCCAATGAAGTAAGTACTTTAAAGGATGAGGGTTTGGAAGGCCTGAAGAAGCTTTTGGAAAAGACAGATCTTAGTAATGAAGCGGCAAAGGATATCCTCGGGATTATTATTAATACCAATGAGAGCGCAAAAAAGATAGAAAATGCCAGCCAGATGATTAAAAGCATTTCAGAGCAAACCAACTTGTTGGCTCTTAATGCGGCAATCGAAGCGGCCAGGGCAGGAGATACGGGTAGAGGTTTTGCTGTTGTAGCCGAAGAGATACGGAGACTTTCGGAACAATCTAATTCATTTACAGGTGAAATATCGGAAGTAATTCGGGAATTAACAGATAAAACACAGTATGCAGTGGAGACAATGCAAAAAGCTAGTGAAATAGTAATATCTCAGGCAAAAAGTGTAGAAGAGAGCAATGAAAAATTCGAAGGAATTGCTGCTGCTATTGAAAAGATGAAGACGGTGATAGCAGATGTTAATCAGTCAGGACAAGAAATGGAAGCAAAAAAAGATCAGATTATCAGTATTATTGAGAACCTTTCAGCCATATCCGAAGAAAACGCAGCCGGAACACAAGAGGCATCTGCATCAATAGAAGAACAGACTTCTTCAGTGGAAGAAATAGCGAATGCCAGTGATTCCCTGGCAAAGTTGGCTGAGGAAATGCAGGGAAGTATCAGTAAGTTCAAATATTAGAAATACACTGTAAAAGCTCAGCTAAGGGAGTGATAAGGCATATGGAAATGTGTGAAATTGAAATTGAAGGAATTGAAACTGCAGAGGAGCAATCGTCTGTTATAGCAGAAATAGAAAATATTATAGCAGAAATGGAACGAATAATTATGGAGCAGGAAGATTTAAACTAGCTCACTTTAAACATATATGGATATAAAAAAGAAGCAAATAGAAGAGAATGGAAAGCTATATTGTATAAGGGGGGAAATATCATGATCAATACTATTGACAGAAAAAGGCATAATTCAATAAAAATAAAATTAATAGCAATACCGTTAGTACTTGTATTTATAGCTGTTCTGACAATAGGTGCAATGTCTTCATATTTAATCAGAACAAGCTTGATAGACCAAATGAGAGCAAGCGGTTATACAATGGCAGACCAGATAGTAAGCAAAATTCAAAGCAATGCCGGATCACTGGAAATGGTTAATGAAATGATAGAAGATAAGCTCAGGGTGGCAGGTAATGTTGTTATAAGAAACCAGAATAATTTGAACAATGAATTATTAATAAGCTTACTGGAAGAATTAGAAGTAGATGAACTCCATTGGTTCAACAAGGAAGGAGAAATTATTTACTCTACGATTGAAGGTTACTTAGGATGGAAACCAGCCGAAGATCATCCTCTGTATACTTTTATGCTAAGTGATCAGCAGGAATTAATGGAAGAAATAAGAGAAGATGCTGAATTTGGAAATTTCCTGAAATATGGAGCAATTAAAAATACAGACGGAACATTCGTGCAAATTGGAATAAACGCTAATGTAATCCAGGAATTAACTGAGCGTTTCAGCTATCAAAAGCTAGTGGAAGAACTAGCAAAAAATAATGAAGTAGTTTATGCACTTTTTATAGATAAAAATGCAAAAGCAGTAGCTTCCAGTGATAAGGATGAAATAGGTGAGGATCTTACATATGATGTAGGAAGTGTGACTGCTGCAGTACAAGGTCAGAGATATGCCTCAGAGTTTACTTATGAGGAAGATAATAAAACTATAACTGCATATGACATATTGGTACCTGTCAGCATAAATGGAGAACATTCAGGGGCTTTAAACATAGGCCTCTCAATGGAAGGTATTCATGCTTCCATTAATAGAAGCATTATGATAGTTACTGTCATAGGCCTTCTGGCATTTATTATATTAGGGGCTATATTAATGAAATTATCTATAGGTATAGCCAATCCTATAATCAATTTATCACAGATCATTGACAGACTGTCAAAATACGATTTATCCTTTGATGAAAACTCAGTGGCTGTGAAATATTTAAAGAGAAAAGACGAAATAGGATTAATTACAAAGTCATTAGCAACAATGCAGAATAGTATCGTTTCATTGATAAAAGATATTTCAAATATTGCACAGCAAGTGGCATCCTCATCGGAAGAACTGACCGCCACCAGCCAGCAGTCAGCTACAGCAGCAGATGAAGTAGCAAGAACTATTGAAGAAATAGCAAGAGGAGCCGGTGATCAGGCCAAAAACACTGAAGAGGGAGCAGTACATATTAATGTATTAGGCCAATTGATAGAAAAGGATCAGGAGTATATAAAAGCTCTCATTAATACAGCCAATGAAGTAGATTCACTAAGGGATGAAGGGCTAGAAGGCTTGAAGGCGCTTGTGGAAAAGACAAATGCCAATAATAAGGCATCTAAGTATATACATGAAATTATTATTAACACCAACGAGAGCGCAACAAAAATAGAAAATGCAAGTCAGATGATTAAAAGCATCGCTGATCAAACAAATTTATTGGCTCTAAATGCAGCAATCGAAGCAGCCCGGGCAGGAGAAACGGGTAGAGGCTTTGCTGTTGTTGCCGATGAGATTCGAAGACTTTCAGAGCAGTCTAATGAATTTACGAGTGAAATATCAGAGATAATTCAAGATTTAACCAAAAAAACACAACATGCGGTAGAGACAATGGAGGAAGTTGGTAAATTGGTAGCCTCTCAAGCAAAAAGTGTAGAAGAGAGCAATGAAAAATTCGAAGGGATTGCTGCTGCTATTGAAAAGATGAAGATGGTGATAGCAGATGTTAATCAATCAGGGCATGAAATGGAAGCTAAAAAAGATCAGATTATCAGTATTATTGAGAACCTTTCAGCCATATCCGAAGAAAATGCAGCCGGAACACAAGAGGCATCTGCATCAATAGAAGAACAGACTTCTTCAGTGGAAGAAATAGCGAATGCCAGTGAATCCCTGGCAAAGCTGGCAGAGGAAATGCAGGGGAGTATCAGTAAGTTTAAATATTAGAAATACACAGTAAAAGCTCAGCTAAGGAAGTGGGAGAGCAGATGGAGATGTTTGAAAAGAATAATGAATTAATTGAAGCTGCAAAGGATATTTTATTAAATACAATCACGGGTATTTCTAGCCTAACAGAAGAAGCATCAGCATCAACACAGCAGGTTAGTGCATCAACAGAGGAAGAGTCGTTTACTATATCAGAAATAGAAAATACCATAGCTGAATTGGAAAGAATAATCAGGGGATTGGAAGATACAGTAAATGCATTTAAGCTTTAGATGCTACACGAGTCCTTGCAAATAGTTTTGAAGTCTCGAAACAAGTTTGAAATAACAGATGAGATTATATGAAATAATTCTAAAAAATGTTTTTTCTCAAAACCCTAAAAAGGGCGAATGTATTATTATGTTTGTTTCATGGTGGGAGACCGTGTGTTTTATGCAGCAAGATTATTATATCGAAGATAAGTCGGGTTTAATTTGATATTGAATTATAAGCATTATTAGGAGGAATAAGGAAATGAGACTTCAAACCAAAATAACTTTACCAATTTTACTGGTACTGGCTATTGCTTTTTTTACGCTTGCGGGGGTAGCATACTATTACTGCTCTGAACTTCTGAACAACAACATGGCAGAGATAACAGGTGAAAAGCTGGAAGAGGCAGTCGTCGCTTTTAAGTCGCAGCAGGAAAGTATAACAGAGCTAAAGAAAGAGTTGGGCAGGAACTATATTGATAAAGCAAAGATGCTTTCTCTGATGATAGAACAGAGGCCTCAAATCACAGATTCTCCGGATATGCTGAACAAAACAGCAGCTGTACTTGGAGTGGAAGAAATCCATATTTGCGATGAAAACGGAATCATCGTGTCGAGTACAGTACCTGAATTTGTAGGCTTCGATTTTAAATCGACAGAGCAAACAAAGCCCTTTATGGAAGCAGTATCGAATAAGTCTTTTGAATTGGCGCAGGAACCCTCAGAAAGGGGTATAGACAAGTCCTTATTCCAGTATATTGGTGTAGCAAGGCAGGATAGATCCGGAATAGTGCAGATCGGGGTCAGGCCTGACAGGCTGCAGATGGCTTTGAAGAAGGCTGATATCAAAAATGTTGCGAAGGATATACTTTTTGGAGAAAGTGGATATATTTTTATAATTGATAAGGATATTAACAGAACAGTGAGCCATAAGGATGAAGGCCGTATAGGTGACGATGCTTCAGTGCTGCCGTTTTATAAAGCATTGCTTGAGAAGGAAACAGGCAGCCTACATTATGAATTTGATGGTATTAAGAAGTATTTGAGCTATAAACAGGTTGAAAACTATATTATAGTTGCGACAATTACGGCCGGCGAATATACTGGGGGACTTAAAGCACTGTTAAGGAATGTAGCGATAATTTCATTATTAGCATTGATAATATGCATATTTATTATATACCTGACATTAAGACTTAATGTAACAAAGGAAATCAACAAGATTCTGAATACGCTGAAGTCAATTGGTGAAGGTAATCTCAATATTAGATTGGAAACCGGATCAAGCAGAGAGTTCAAACAACTGAGCAGTGGGATAAGTGCAATGACAGATAATTTGAAACAAATGATTATAAAAATCACTTCAATAACAGACAAGCTAAAGACAGCAGCACATATTGTTTCTGAATCATCAGGAAATTCAAATAAAGGTGCTGAAGAAATTGCCAATGTCGTAAATGATATTGCAAAAGTAGCAAATGAACAGGCGGAAAGCGTAGCAAATGGTGTCGAATCAGCAAAAGATGCGTTAGTAAGATTTGAAGCTATAGCAAAAAATATTAAATCTACTGTAGACAGCACTGCTTCAGTTAATAAATCCGTTGGAGCAGGAATCAGTACAATAAATATTCAAAATGAAAAAATGAGAAGGAATGCAGAAAGCTCACAGATGGTTAATACTGCTGTAGACGATCTGGCAGACAAAGCAAAGGAAATAGGAAAAGTAACAAGTGTTATTGCGGAGATAGCAAATCAAACAAATATGCTTGCATTGAATGCTGCTATAGAGGCTGCAAGAGCCGGTGAAACAGGCAGAGGGTTTGCAGTAGTAGCTGATGAAGTAAGAAAGCTCGCAGAAGATTCAACTGCAGCTGTCAATCAAATATCAAATATTATCAGTGAAATTCAGGCGAGGGTCGGGAACGTAAAAGAACAGGCAAATGTATCATTAAGGGCTGTAAATGAGCAGCAGACAGCTGTTAATGAGACTGAGGAAGCGTTCAGCAATATTTCAGTATCCACTAAGGAAGTAGAGAACCAGGTTAAGGAGGTTTCCCAATCAGCAGATATGATAATAAATAGTATTGTAGAAATAGTCAGTGTTTTGGAAAACGCTGCATCAGTTTCAGAGCAGAGTGCCGCTTCCACAGAAGAAATAACTGCAACTACTGAAGAGCAGCATGCTATAGTGGAAGAGCTGACTCAAACATCAGAAAACCTGGCTGAAATGATTCGGGAGCTTGAAAAGTATACCAGTGCTTTTGAAATATCCTGAAAATTGCAATCAATTCTCTGGATTTAGTGATAGTAATTTTTTGATGAGATAGTATGTTTTCTTGTTTAACCGGGGGGATTAAATATGTTCGACTATTCTTTTTATTATGTGTTCCTGATATTATCATGTATTATTACAGCTCTATTGGGTCTGATCGCATTACAGCGCAGTGTGAACAGAGGGGCTGTTGCTTTTGCATGTTTAATGTTTGGGGCTGCATTATTTTCCTTTTGCTATATATTTAAAGCATCAAGCTTGTCAATATATACAGCATTCTTCTGGCTGAAGCTCGCATATGTCGGAATTGTCTCCATACCTGTATTCTGGTATATTATGATTTATCAGTATACAGGTGCTAAGAGTGAATTGTCAAATAGAACGGTCTTAAAGATTATTCTGATACCTTCGATTACATTACTCATATTATTTTCTAATTGCTGTCATGGTTTATATTATACCGGTATGGTGCTTACGCGACCTGAGCATATCAGTCTGATACATGTTGATAAAGGACCATGGTATTGGGTTCATATAGCCTATTCTTATACATTGGTTATATGCGGCTATGTCCGGTTGATAAAGGAATGGTTGTATTCCGATAAAATTTACCGGAGCCGGCTGGGTATTTTTTTATTAAGTGCTATTGTACCGTGGTTTGCCAATATACTGTATCATATGCGAATAACCCCTCAGGGTATTGATATAAGTCCCGCGTCCTATGCAGTTGCCGGACTGGTTTTTGCATGGGGGATATACCGGTATGGTGTTTTTGAGCTGATTCCAATTGCACGGGATAATGTTTTTGAAGCGATGCAGGATGGCGTAGTGGTATTTGATCTGCAAAACCGCGTAGTTGATTTTAATCCGGAAGCTGAAAGCATTATGAAAGATATTGCTGAGCTTGAGATCGGGCTGACGTACGGTAAGGTGCTTGAAAGTTATTTTGGCATTTCAAGTGCTGTTGCGCTTGGATTATGTGAACAGCGGGAAATAAAAATTACAGTAAAGAATGAAATGATTTACTATAACTGTGTCTTATCTCCGATAACGAACAAAAAGAAGGATGTAGTCGGGAAAACCCTGATTCTGAGAAATATTACAGATCAGATAAAGTTAAGAGAACGCTTAAAGACTTATGCGACTTTAGATGGGCTTACCAATATTTTTAACCGTAGGTATTTCCTTGAGTTGGGCCGTAAAGCGTTGGAGGGATTTGAAAGTGAAGAACATTCTTCAGCTATAGTTTTATTTGATATTGATTTATTTAAAAATATTAATGATGCATTTGGACATGAAGCGGGAGATAATGTTCTATGTTCAGTTGCTAAGGTCTTTGCAAACTGCCTGCGCAGTATGGATATATTTGCCCGTTATGGAGGAGAAGAATTTGTATGCCTCCTGCCAGACACAAGCTCTGAAGCGGCAATACAAATTGCAGAACGTATCAGAAAAAATCTGGCTAGCTCATCACTGGACTTTCATGGTAACTCATTAAGAATAACTGCAAGCTTTGGTGTTGTAGGAACAGATCTGGTTGGCAAAGCCAATCTGGAGGAATTATTAAAGATGGCGGATAAAGCTTTATATGACGCAAAAAGAAGAGGCAGAAATTGTACATGTCTTTTTACATGGGTGGGTTAATTAAGAGCAGCAGTAAGCTTAAATATTGGAAATACGCCTGATTGTTGAATATCAAGATACAACAAAACAGTTAAGGGAGATGGTACTGGTGGGGGTTTCACGGGTTATTGTTTTCAGACTGGGTGATGTGGAGTATGGAATAAGTACACTCAAGGTACAGGTGATAGAGCCATATAAGAAACCAACAAAAATACCTGGTGCTCCGGAGTATATTGAGGGGATCATCAGCCTTAAGGGAGATATTGTTGTTTTAGTAAATCTCAAGATTATGCTTTGTAAAGCAGATTGTCAAATTGAGGATAATTCATGGATAGTAGTAGTGAATTCTCCGGATTTTCAGGTAGGTTTTACAACTGATAGTGAGCCAAAGGCCGAGGATTTGGACACTGATAGTATATTGCTGGCGCCGGATTCTTCCGCTGGAGCAGGTAATAGCTGTGAAGGAGCTATAAGCAGAAGCGGGAAAAGGAAAGTTATAATACTTGATACGGATGAACTGGTAGAGAAAATAGAAATATAAAGATTTTAATGTTTTCATAGTGTGAATAACATTATACAACATAAATCTGTTTTGGTTAAGCGGGGGGAAATGTGTTCGGTTATTCTTCTTATTATGCGTTCCTTATGTTATCATTCATTATTACAGCCTTATTGGGCCTGATCGCATTACAGCGAAGTGTGAACAGAGGGGCTGTTGCTTTTGCGTGTTTAATGTTCGGAACTGCATTATTTTCTTTTTGTTATATATTTAAAGCATCAAGTTTATCGGTATACGAAGCAAAAAGCAGAGGCAGAAACTACACATGCCTTTTTACAGGGGAGCTTAGCTAATGCAGGGGACCGGCCGCCCAGAGCTCTGGAAATATAATGAGTGGGGCATTAAGCACCACGGTATTAAATATAAATACTACAGTTATTGATATCTGCTGTATTTATATTTTTATTTTTGTCCAATGATTATTGGAATATTTCCAGGCATATGTTATAGGATATAGTAAATGATTTACCGGCTGATAATTAAGATGTAGGGAGTGGTAGGTATGGTCAAGATATCGGAGCTCAAACAGAGGGAAGTAATAAATATCAATGACGGCAGAAGGCTTGGAATTGTATACGATGTAGAGATAGACATGGAAAAAGGCAAGATAGATGCTATAGTGATACCGGGGACAGGGAGGGTATTGGGTCTGTTCAGCAAAGAAAGTGATATAGTGGTCAATTGGGAGAATATAAAGAAAATCGGTATGGATGTGATACTCATTGAGGGAGGAGGGTATTGAAGTCACTAGTCGCTAGTCTCCAGTCACTAGATTTGGATATGCCTTCGAAGTCTAAGACGGATTCTAGAGAACGAGATTACAAAAAGCGACATTGTCGCTTTTTTTGTGTTTTTTATGACAACAGGAGAAAGGAAAAGAATAGCAGAGGTAGTATATATTATTCCATTATTTTGGTATATTAGTAAGGATGATTTTACTATATCATGTATAATATAATACAATAGAGCACAATATATTGGTGCAAAAATAGGAGTGGAGACTCATACAAATAGTAATATTATCTCTGTTATTACGACATAATCTTCCATATACTTAGAAGGGAGGGGGACTATTGAAGTGTCCTTATTGTGGATATAGTGAAAGTAAAGTGGTAGACTCAAGGCCTACAGATGAGGAAGCAGCGATAAGAAGAAGGCGTGAATGTGAAAAATGCGGAAAGAGATTCACTACCTATGAGAAAATAGAAGAAATGCCTCTTATCATAGTCAAGAAGGATGGCAGCAGGGAAATCTATCAGAGAAGCAAGATGATGACCGGGCTTTTAAGAGCTTGTGAGAAGAGACCTGTTTCAATATCCCAGATCGAAGAGATAGCCGATGAAATTGAAAAAGAGTTATATAATTCCATGGAGAAGGAAATAGACAGTAAGAAAATTGGTGAATTGGTTATGAGCAGGCTTAAAAAAGTTGATGATGTCGCATATGTACGGTTTGCTTCTGTATATAGGCAGTTTAAGGACATCAATACTTTTTTGGAGGAGTTAAACAAACTAATAAACGAAAGATAGGGGGAAGCTGAATGTTCACAAAAATACGCAAAAGGGATGGTAGAGTAGTAGATTTTACAAAAGAGAAGATTACCAGTGCAATATTCAAGGCAGCGCGGCAGGTAGGGGGAGAAGACTACGAAACCGCGGAGAACCTTACGGAAAGAGTGATTTCCTATCTTTTCAAGCACATCAAGGATGAGATTCCGGATGTGGAAACAGTTCAGGATGCAGTGGAGAAGGTCTTGATTGAGACAGGCCACGCAAAGACTGCTAAAACGTACATATTGTATAGGTCAAAAAGAACCAGGATAAGAGAGACGAAAAGTGAGCTGATGGATGTAGTTAAGGACATATTGGTGGAAACCAGCAGAGATAACGCCAATGTGGGCAATTCACCATCTGCGAAGATGCTGCAGATTGCTTCGGCGGCCAGCAAGCATTACTATCTTAACAATGTAATTCCGGAAGAAATGAGCAGGGCACATATTGTTGGGGACATTCATATACATGATTTGGATTACTATGGCAAGACGTTGAATTGCCTTCAGATAGATCTTACCAAACTCCTGAAAGACGGCTTCAATACAGGCTATGGGTTTATAAGGCCTCCCAAAAGAATAGGCTCGGCAGCCGCACAAGCCGCAATAATACTTCAGAGCAATCAGAATGACATGTTCGGAGGCCAGAGCTTTCCGCATTTTGATAAGAGCATGGGCGAGGTAATTAGAAATCAATGCCCCGATACCACTGATGATGAGATATTTCAGGCAATGGAGGGTTTAGTATACAATCTTAATACAATGCACAGCAGGGCTGGTGCACAGGTGCCCTTCAGCAGCATCAACCTGGGTACCGATACCACTCCTGAGGGAAGAAAAATATGTGAGGCAATGCTTAAGGCTTTTGGTAAAGGCCTTGGAAAAGGAGAGAGCCCTATATTCCCCAACCTGGTTTTCCGGTTGAAGGAAGGTATAAATATGAATGAAGGGGAGCCTAACTACGATCTGTTCCAGCTTGCTATAAATGTTGCATCCAGGAGGATGAACCCTACCTTTAGCTTTATGGACGCCAGCTTCAACAAGCGCTTCGGAGACGAGGTTGCTTATATGGGCTGCCGTTCAAGGGTAATAGCAAACAGGCATGGAGCTGAAAAATCAGCTACCAGGGGGAATATCGCACCGGTTACTATAAATCTTCCCAAGCTGGCATTGAAGACAAAAGATATAGATGTTTTCTTCATGGAACTGAACAATATTTTAGACTTATGCAGCAGACAGCTGGTGCACAGGTTCAATGTAATTGCCGCTCTCAAGGTAAAGGATCTGCCTTTCTTGATGGGACAGAAGCTTTACATGGGCTCTGAAAGCTTAAAGGACCTTGATGAGATAAGAGAAGCGATAAAGAACGGAACCCTGGCAATAGGCTTCATAGGACTTGCTGAAGCACTCATAGTCCTTACCGGAAAGCATCATGGCGAGGATGAGGAGTCATGGAAGCTGGGTTACCAGATCATAGAGGGTATTAAAAAAGCCGCAGATAACTACGCCGAGCAATACGACCTGAATTTTGTAGCTTATGCCACACCGGCGGAAGGAACCAGCGGAAGGTTCATTGAAAAGGACAGAAAGGAATTCGGAATAGTAAAGGGAGTTACCGACAAGGCGTATTACACCAACTCCTATCATATCCCGGTTGGTTACCAGATAAGCGCCTTCGAAAAGATAGAAAAGGAAGCTCCCTTCCATAAGCTGTGTGCTGCGGGACATATCTCCTATGTGGAGCTGCCTTCATCGCCTAAGAGCAACCTGCAGGCTTTTGAGAAAATAATAAAGCATATGGCAAAATGCGATATAGGCTATGCAGGAATAAACTTCCCTATCGACGAATGCAGAAGCTGCGGAGTCTCAGGAATCATCGACAATGACTGTGTAAGCTGCGGCAGTGAAGATATAAGGAGAATAAGAAGGATTACAGGCTACCTTTCAACTATTGACAGATTCAATGATGCCAAGCAGGCAGAACTTGCAGACAGGGTGAAACACGCATTTTAATTTTGGGGAGGCATCAATATGGAATTGAGAGTGGCCGGTATTGTTAAGGAAAGCGTAGTGGACGGCCCGGGTTTCAGATATGTGATATTCGCTCAGGGCTGCAACCACCATTGTAAAGGCTGCCATAACCCCGACACCCATGCATTGGATGGAGGCTATGTGGTAGATACTGATAGTATAATAGAAGATATAAAGCAAAACAGATATATCGACGGAGTGACCTTCTCAGGAGGGGAACCCTTCCTTCAGGCGGACACCTTTGTACATATTGCGGAAAAACTTAAGGAAACCGGCACAAATATTATATGCTACACCGGATATACCTTTGAAGAACTGATTGAGGAAAAGGATGAGAACCGGATGAAGCTTCTGGCGCTTGTAGACATGCTGGTTGACGGTCCCTATATTGAAGAACTGAAAGATCTGAGCCTGACCTACAGGGGCTCCAGAAACCAAAGGCTGATAGATGTGAAAAGCAGCATGAAAGAAAAGACGGTAGTACTGGAGAAGCTTTATAGAGATGCTGTATAAGATCGGGGGATTTATCCCCCGATCTTATTTTTAAATTCCTCCCTCAGGATACCCATTACAATTGTGTCGTAGTACCTGCCGTCCCTGAATATTTCCTGCCTCAATAACCCCTCTCTTTTAAAGCCGCACTTTTCATAGCTCCTTAGCGCCTGTTCATTAAAGGAATATACATTAAGACGGAGCTTATTGATATTCATCTGGTTGAAAGCGAAGGCCATCAATATTTGCATGGCTTCAGTGCCGTAACCTCTGCCGCGGTATGCTTTGCTGCCAATGAAAATTACTGCGCTGGCGACACTGTTTTTCCAGTCGACACTATTTATACCGCAGTCACCGATATAAAGCCCCTCAGCTATAGCCTCTACCGCAAATCTGTAAGAGTCCTTAAAGGCAGAGACAGCCTCGAACCACTTAAGCTCTTCATTGAAGGTCAAGGGATAGGGGATGCCGGATTCCAGATATCTTAAGATCTCGGGATCGTTGATATAATTATACCTGAGGTCTATGTCCTCTCTTCTGTATTCTCTTAATCTTACCAGTTTTCCATCAAACACATGTTGTCCTCCTCACAGGTGAATTAATAATTGTATATTCATTAATTGTAAAGCGGTACAATCCATATCCTTGCAGGATTATACTGCCCCAAACTTAATCCGAATATTAGTGTATTGAACGCATATAAGTATTTCTCACGGGTAAAGTGCGAATTCAATAATGGACAAGGAAGCGTTTTGCGGAATTTATACACCCAAAATAAGGTTTTCCGCAAAACGCTGAAGTGTAACATATGCAGCACCTGTGGAATATTATAGTAATGATATTATGGTTCAGGAATAAAAAAGAGAAGGGGGATACTGTGTTATCAGATAAGGAATATATCAAGCATTCTCTGGAGACGAATCTGTTTTTCCTCAGAATTGCAAAGGAACATGCAATTTTTGCTGCTGCTTCTATGACTCCAAGGGACCGGGCAATAGCGGGCAGACTGGTTGCTATGAAGAACAGCTTTGAGGAGCTGCTGTCTGAGGTCATTGAACTGGCAGACAGGGCTGTAAGTCATGAAGTACTGGCTTCTGACGAGCTGGTTACTGATTTTACACTGGCGGCAGAGATAAAAACTCAGTTTTTGACGGGAATTCCTATAAATACTGGGCTGACCAGACGAGAGCTGGAGCTGAGAGGTGAAAAGACAGACAGAAAGCCGGATGAGCTTTGTGAAAAGGCAGCTGCACTTAACAGAAGAGCTATAGCCATGACAAAGGCTGCCATTGCTCTTAAAAGCAAGCTTCTTAAAAACATAACCGAGTGTAGGGCATTCAGCTATACTTACCCGTCGATGCTTGAGCATGTTATAGAAGAGGAGCAGTACTATGTCATGCTGCTTGAGAAGCTGGAGAAAAGGGATTTCATTGACAGTGTGAAGGAGATAATTGAAGAGGAGATAAACTGGAATCATCTTATGGAAGAGCACAGTGAGTTTATCAGGGGGTATCTGGATCCTGAAGAAGAAAAGCTCTTCAATAATGCAAACAGTTTTGTAAAGGAATTTGATATGCTTGTGGAAAAGACAGAGAAGGCAGCTGATAATCCCAGTATACTTTCGGAGGTTACCAGGGAGAGCCTGAAGGATGTCACTGCGCTCAGAAACTTCAAAGCACAGGGGACTCAGGGGATACTCACCTGCAAGATAAAATCCCTGATACCTCCGCTGCTGTCAGATCATGTGACAAGGGAAGCCAACCATTTTCTGAGACTGCTTAAAACCTTCGAAAAGATGGTTTAGCGGCTGATTTTCCAGATTGGCAGAAAATAAACCGAGGATAGTCTGAAGACTTATCTATGGGATATATTACCTACAAAATTTGACAAAAAGTACTATAATTATTTATAGTACTTTTATTAATATAATAGGACTTGCATAAATATACCCTGTATGGGTAATTGACCTTATGCTGTAGGTATTTGTACTGCAATGTAAAATGAGCAATTTGAGGGATGGTGCCATTACGTAATTATGAGTAGAATGTATATACAAACAGAAAAATTTAAAGGAGGCGACATAGATGATGATGAGATTATATAATTTCTGGTATGAAATAAAGCAAAATCTGACGAATAAGAAGGGACAGGGCATGGTTGAGTACGCACTGATCATAGGTTTGATCGCAGTAGTACTTATAGTGGTCCTGGGAGATATGGGTACAGCTATTCAACTTAAATTCCAGGAAATAGTTAATAATCTCTAACAGCATTATCCAAAGCATTCAAAGTAACAGCCAACAATCTCGACCCTACTTGATTTTATCCGGTAGGGTCATTTCATCTATTAAATCAGGTGAAAGGAAGGAGGTAGGCCATGATATTGAATAGGAAAGGGCAGTCAATGGTAGAGATGGCACTTATATTACCTCTTATAATACTGTTATTGATGGGAATGGTAGAGTTCTCAAGGATTTTCGGCTCCTATCTTCTTGTGGCCCATGCGTCACGGGAGGGTGCGAGGCAGGCGGCCATAGGCCTGACAGATGCTGAGGTTCAGGCAAATGTGGCAAGCAAAGTCAGCATATTGAACTTAAGTGAACTGCAGGTAATACTGACTCCTGGAGACAGTGAAAGAATCACCGGAGAAGATGTCAGGGTATGTGTAAAGTATAGGCTGGAGATATATGCTCCTGTTATCAGCAGTATTGTTTCAAATCCATTCGAAATGGAAGCTAATACTTATATGAGGGTGGAATGATATGAAACATTTGAACAATAAAAAAGGCAGCAGCTCAATAATTCTCTTGTTCATGGTTGTTGGCATAGCAGGCTTGATGACACTTACAGCAGATGCAGGCCTGCTTTATCTGGAGAAGAGCAAGCTGCAGAATGCCGTGGATTCTGCAGCATTGGCAGCTGTATCCGTATATGGGGACGGACAGGAGAAAATGTTGGAGGAAGCCTTTAAATATGCTGAGCTGAATGGGATTCCGGCTGAGAGGCTTACAGTAGAAATACAGGAAGATGATAACAAGGTTACTGTATGCAGCAGCAAGTCGGTTACGCTGTATTTTGCGAAAATATTCGGCATATCCGATGCTGATGTGGCGATAAGGGCTTCCGCGATTACTGGTCCCATAGTATCATTGAAGGGGATACGCCCCTTCGGGATTGAGGAACAGGAGTTCACATATGGTGAGACCTATACTCTGAAGAATGGTGGCGGAGAAGGAAATACCGGCAATTACGGAGCATTGGCCCTGGGTGGGACCGGAGCCTGTGCATACAGAATCAACCTGATAAATGGATATGATGGTCATATGATAAAAATAGGAGATGAGATAGAAACAGAGACAGGAAATATGAATGGCGCCACTTTTGATGGGATAAATGAATTGTTGGATTCTGATTCCTTTGTGCATGGTGAAGACCTTTCACAGCTTGAAGCAGACTGTCCCAGGTTGATAAAAATACCCGTGGTGGATTCCTTCAGTGTTGCCGGCAGGACTACAGTGAAGGTTGTTGGGTTTGCAGCCTTCTTTCTGGATGATGTAGTGAGAAGAAGCGGAAGGACTGAGATAACAGGACGGTTTGTCAGGAGGATCAGTGAAGGAGAAGTTGACGAAAGCGCTGAAGGATATGGCCTGGTCGGAGTAAAGCTGGTTGAGTAGCGTAGGAGAGGTGGATATGGAAAGTATTAATAAGAAGATACTTGCTCTTTCTATAATTATGGCATTGGTTACTTGCCTGCTGTTGTATTTCTACATCTCAAAGCCGGATAATCACAGTTCTGTTATTGAGTATACCGAAATATATGCGGCCAAAGTGGAAATTCCGGCAAGGACAGTAGTCACGGATGAGATGATAGTAAAGGTTCAGTTCCCCAAAGATGCCAAGGTCACAATGGGATTATCGGATAGGAGCCGGATAGTTGGGAAACTTACGAAGGAAAGGATCATAAAGGGTGAAGCCATACTATCGGACAGGCTGTATGCAGGTGAAAAGACCAATATGGCATTTATTATTCCTGTGGGAAAGCGTGCTGTGACAATAGGGGTCAATGAGGTCACAGAAGTGGGGGATTACATATTACCGGGAGATAATGTGGATGTTATTGCAACCTTCGAAGAGGCGGCTGTGGAGCTTGAAGGACGCAAGATATATTACCCGAAATACACAAAGGTCATATTGCAGAATGTGCAGGTAATGGGGGTAGGTCAGAATATGCAGGTCCTGAAGGAAAAAGGTGGAAAGCTGCCGGCCAGCGTTACGCTGGCTGTGAGCCTGGAGGAAGCAGAAAAGCTTGTTCTGGCTGACGAAAGCGGAGTTCTGAGGCTTGCTCTTAAGCCGGCTGCAGATAACAGCAGGATTATGACCACCGGTGTTATAAGGGATGATATGGTAATACCCAAAGGTAAAATTGAAAATTAGGAGTCAAGGAGCAAGGTGGTAAAATGGAAAATAAAATAAAAGTTGTGGTAGTTGATGATTCAGAGCAGACCAGAGAGAACATCGCAGCTATAATGAGCTTTGAGAAGGATATCGAGATAGTGGGAGAAGCCGGCAATGGAGCTGATGCAATAGATATTGTCAAGGAGAGAAGGCCGGATATTGTTCTTATGGATATAAACATGCCTGTAATGGATGGGCTGAAAAGCACACAAGCTCTGACTGAAGATGGGGTGGAAGCCTCGATAATAATGATGTCCATTCAGGGTGAAGGAGAATACATAAAAAAGGCTATGTCTGCAGGTGCCCGTGACTATGTAGTAAAGCCGTTCGGCGTAAAAGAACTGGTAGATACCGTAAGGCGGGTATATGAGCTGGAAATGAGCAAGAAGAGAAAAAGTGGGAATGCAGCTGTGAACAATGTAGCTTCCAGGATAATAAGCGTTTTTTCCACAAAGGGAGGAGTAGGAAAGACAACGGTAGCAACCAATCTGGCTGTGGCACTTTCTAATCTGACAGGTAAAAAGGTTGCACTGCTTGATCTCGACCTGCAGTTCGGTGATGTTGCTATTTGTCTGAACCTATATGTCAAGAATTCCATAACAGAGCTTGTGAAGGATTTTGCCAATATTGAGCAGGATCCTAGCTTAATAGAGGAATATCTTCTTGCTCACTATTCAGGGATAAAGGTTCTGGCTGCACCCATTGAGCCTGAAAATGCCGAATATGTCACAGCCGGACATATAAAAAAGATAATTGAGAATATGAAGGGCAAATATGACTATATAATCATAGACACTTCTCATGGCTTTAATGATACTATAATTACTGCCCTGGATATGTCTGACTTGATAATATACATTTCTACCCTGGATCTGCCGTCAATAAAGAATACAAAAAACGGACTCGGAATAATGAAATCGTTAAATTACCCCAATGAGAAGGTAAAGATCGTAATAAATAAGCTGAATGAAGGCTTCGGGGTAAAGCATACAGATTTTGAGAGTGCTCTGGGGGTAGAGATTTGGGCAATGATACCGGACGACCTTGCATCAGTGACATTGTCAGTCAATAATGGACATCCTCTTGTATCTCACCGCAGGGCATCGTCGGTATCAAAAAAGATATACAGGCTGGCGCAGAGTGTTGTAGGTGAAGAAAAGGTCAAAAGGAAGATATTCGCAGCAGCATTCTGAACAGGCGGTAAGGGCTCTCTAGATGTTGCGGATTGCGGGTTACGCGTAACAATACCATTAATGAATACCCGGGAGGCGATCATATGAGCTTGCTTAAGAGGATAGAGCAGGAGAAAAAAGGCGAATCATCAGCGGAAGGGAGGCAGCCAGGCAAGGAGAACAGGAGGGAAGATCCCCTCAGTGAGGTAAAAAGCATAATTCATAAGAAAATTATTGAGAGAATAGATACAAGCATACTGAACAGTGAAGATGAAGAGCTGAGACTCAATGCTGAAATAGCTGAAATAGTGGAAGAGACTCTAAAGGAGAAGGAGCTGCACTTTTCACGCACTGAGCGGCAGACAATGATAAACTATATTATCGATGAGTCCATAGGTTTCGGACCGATAAGCAAATACCTTATGGATGAGGAAGTATCAGAGATAATGGTCAACGGGCCCGAACAGGTCTATGTTGAGAAGAAAGGATGCCTGGAGCTTACTGATGCATGCTTTGAGGATAATCAGCATGTGATGCGGATCATTGAAAAGATTGTGTCCCCCCTGGGAAGAAGGATAGATGAGAGCTCTCCAATGGTTGATGCGCGGCTTCCTGATGGTTCCAGGGTGAATGCGGTGATCCCACCGCTATCCCTTAACGGACCGACAATAACAATAAGAAAATTCGCCAAAAAGCCTTATAGTGTGGGAAATCTGATTTCCTTCGGTACCCTTACCCCGGATATGGCACTCTTTATTGAGGCTTGTATAAAGGCGCGGCTTAATATAGTAGTATCAGGAGGTACGGGAAGCGGTAAGACAACGACCCTGAATGTACTTTCTTCCTTCATTCCTGATGATGAAAGAATACTTACGATAGAAGATGCTGCAGAGCTGCAGCTCAGGCAAGTACATGTAGTGAGACTTGAGAGCAGGCCTGCAAACATAGAAGGTAAAGGGGTGATCAGCATAAGGGAACTGGTGAGGAACGCCCTCAGAATGAGACCTGACAGAATAGTCATAGGAGAGGTCAGAGGAGGAGAAGCCCTGGACATGCTGCAGGCGATGAATACCGGACATGATGGTTCACTTACCACAGGACACTCTAATTCTCCCCGGGATATGCTGTCCAGGTTGGAAACGATGGTGCTTATGGCCGGTATGGATCTGCCGGTAAGGGCGATAAGAGAGCAAATAGCGTCGGCGATTGATATCATAATACAGCAGACAAGGTTGAAGGACGGCAGCAGGAAGATAACGCATGTTACTGAAGTGCAGGGAATGGAGAAGGATACGATAATACTTCAGGATATATTCGTATTCAATGAGAAGGGAATGGATGAGAAGGGCAGGGTAATGGGAAGCTTTACTGCAACAGGGATAAGACCGAAATTCATGGAAAAGCTCGCAAATACCAGGATCCCCTTATCAAATAGCCTGTTTAATCAGGTATGAGAAAAGAGAGGTTGCAGAATGCTTGAGTTTTTATTGCTTTTGTTATTTGTGAGCCTGACACTTGTGACATATTTAGTGTTTGACTGTTTTACCGGCAGGAGAAATATATATACAAGAATGAAACAATATCTTAATCCTGATAGGGAAAGGGAAAAGCTTGAAAGAGAAAAGGGTCTTCCCTGGCGGGATGGCCTTGCAGCTTTTGGAAAGACCCTTGGGAGAAGCAGATGGGGGAGCAGGTATAAAGAGCGGATTGAAATACAGCTTGTTCAGGCTCATTTGCCGCTTAAGCCGGAAGAGTATATAGCTATAAATATATTAGTCCTTTTTGCGGCGGCTTCAGCTTTTCTTATCCTGACGGAAAGCCTGGCTGCGGCGGCGGCTGGGGGGTTGCTGGCAGCATGCGTACCTGAATTTTTTGTCCGCTCAAGGAAGAAGAGGATAATACATAAGATTGATCAGCAATTGCCTGATACAATAGCCTTGGTATCAAACACCCTGAAATCGGGATATAGCTTTATCCAGGCAATTGATACAGCTGCAAGAGAGCTTCCGCCGCCTATTTCCCTGGAATTCCGGCAGATATTGAAGGAAATAAACCTTGGAGAGAACACGGAAAAAGCCCTGGAGAGCCTGAGTAAAAGAGTGCAGAGCCAGGATCTGGAGCTTATTATAATCGCAGTGCTTATACAAAGACAAATAGGGGGTAACCTTTCGGAGGTCCTGGACAATATATCTGAAACAATCCGTTCAAGAATAAAGATCAAGGGTGAAATCAGGATACTGACGGCTCAAGGAAGGGTTTCCGGCTTTATTATATCGTTTATGCCGGCAGCTCTTGGAGCCGTACTTTATCTTATAAACCCTTCTTATATTTCTGTTCTTTTTGAGTACCCCGCCGGACTTGCAATGCTGATTCTGGCGGCGTGCATGCAAGGCATCGGAATTTATCTTATAAGGAGAATTATAAGGATCGAGGTGTAGTTATGCTTGCGGCTGTTATGATAGGCGTATTTTCAACAGTAGGTTTTTCTTCATATATGCTTCTAAACCTGCTTTTTAAGAATGAACTGCTTATTCAGAAGAGAATAAAGCAATTTATCCATATAAATACAAAAGAGAATAGCGCGATGGAGGGTTCATTTACAGATAGGGTTATAAAGCCCGGTATGGCAAAACTCAGTCGTTTTCTGAACAGGATCACCCCCAGACACTATTACAACCAGATGGAAATGAGGATAAAAGAGGCAGGCAGCCCAAGAGGCATAAGTGTCGGAGGTATTCTCCTCTTCCAAATATGCCTGATTTGCATATCTGTTGCAGCAGCAGCCGTCATGCTGGCAGCTACGGATATTCCGCTAATAAAAGTCATGGTTGTACTATGTGCCTTATTAGGTATAGTCAGTATCCTTCCCAAATACTATCTCAAGCATAGGATTGCGGAACGACAGAAAGAGATCGAAAGGTGTCTGCCCGATGTACTTGACATGCTTACTGTATCGATAGAAGCGGGTTTGAGCTTTGACGGTGCAGTAGCGAAGCTGGTTGAAAAAATGACAGGGGTGCTTGTACAGGAGTTTTCCATAGTCCTGAAGGAAATGAGAGTCGGGGTATCGAAGAAGGATGCGTTCCGGTCTCTTCTGGAAAGAGTACCTGTTCCAAGTCTTGTAACCTTTATAGGTGCAATAATACAAGCAGATCAATTGGGTATAAGCATAGGAAATGTACTCAGGATCCAATCCTCTCTGGTAAGGCAGAAAAGACGGCAGAAGACCCAGGAGAACGCTATGAAGGCGCCTATAAAGATGCTGCTGCCAATGATAGTATTCATATTTCCCACTATATTCATAGTACTTCTTGGGCCGGTGCTGATCAAAATGATGAAGGCCTTTGCCCGTTAAACATGAAGTAACGTCAGAAAAATATCTGACATGAGATATTTACGGAGGTGGCACGTGCTATACAACGTAACAAAGAAAACAGTGGTAGTCAATAACCTCAGAATAGCCGGAAGCTTTAAGGAACGCCTTACAGGACTCATGTTCAGGAAAAGCATCGGCAGCAGCGAAGGACTTATGCTGATGGGCTGCAACGCGATACATACATGTTTTATGAGATTCTCGCTGGATGTCGTATTCATGGATATGAATTACAGGGTAGTATATATAAAGGAAAAAATAAAACCGTGGCGGCAAAGCGGTTTTATTCACAAAGCACATATAGCTCTGGAATTGCCGGAAGGCACGGTCAATAAGAAAAATATTGCAGTCGGTGATATTTTATTTCCGGGATGAAGCACTCAGCGCTAAAGCTTCACATACTTCCCGAGTCTTAAAGTGATAAGTGCTGCGATCGCTATCTTAACAATATCTCCTGGTATAAAGGGAAGTGCGCCGAATATGATCGCATTCGGGATGCCTATTCCGGTAACATAGTTCAGCCACAATACGCCAAAGGCATATACCACAAGGATCCCACCTGCTGCATTTATTATCAGAAGCTTTATTAATCCAGGCTTTTCTCCCTTCAGTGCAGATATGAAAACAGCTCCGGCCAGGAAACCGATAAGATAGCCTCCGGTTTTTCCTAATATAATACCCAGGCCGGCAGCACCGCCTGAGAAAACAGGAAGGCCGATTGCGCCCATCAAAAGGAAGACAAGCACACTGGCAAAGGTATGTCCCACAGGCAGAAGACTGCCTGCCAGCATAACTGCAAGCGTCTGGGCAGTTACCGGAACTGTGGAAAAGGGCAGGGGTATGGAAATATAACCTGACACTGCTATCAATGTAGTGAATAATGATATGTAGCTTATGTCCCTGACTGAAAATCTCTTATGCATATTTATCCTCCAATGGTGATTTTATGATTACAGAATTAATTATATACAGATACATTTCAATTGTCAACCATTAAATTCAATATGGTTGACAATTGAAATATAAAATATCCTTCATATGTAGAGTATGAAGGAAAAGCTTTATATTGCCGCCTGTATATACTTTTGAAGCTCTGTAAGGGGCAGGGGCTTGCTTATAAGGAAGCCTTGAAGCTCATCACATTCCATCTGTTTGAGCAGGGACATCTGTTCTGAGGTTTCCACACCTTCTGCAGTGACCTTCAAGCTCAGGCTGTGAGCTACATCTATTATTGATTTGACAATAGTCTTGGTATTCAGGTCATTCTCCATATCACATATGAAGGATCTGTCTATTTTCAGAATGTTAATCGGGAAATACCTTAAATAGTTGAGGGAGGAATAACCGGTACCAAAATCGTCGATTGATATATTGACTCCCATTTCATTGAGCCTGTTTAAGGTTTTTATTGTAAAATCTATGTTTTCCATAGCAGTGGTCTCAGTGATCTCAAGCTCCAGCTCAGATGGCGTGAAGGAGGTTTCATAAAGAACCTGCTCTATGGTATCCACAAGATTGTGATTCCTGAACTGATAGGCGGAAAGATTCACAGATAGCCTCAGAGGGCTGCTGCAGGCTTTCTTAAGGTTTATAAACTGCGAGCATGCAGTCAGAAGCACCCAGGTATCCAGCTGCTTTATAAGGCCTAATTCTTCTGCCAGGGGAATGAACACATCAGGACCTATAAGTCCTTTTTCCGGATGCTGCCATCTTACTAGTGCTTCCATCCCGACCACCATTCCCGTATCACTGTTTATTTTGGGCTGATAGTGAAGGAGCATCTCATTGCGTTCCAGGGCTGTATGCAGATCCTTTGTAAGTGAGAACCTGCGCATAACTTTTTCATCATCCAGTACAATATAGCTTTGATATGTATTCCTGCCATTAGCCTTTGCGTTATAAAGGGCAGTATCCGCGTGCTTCATAATGACCTCCGGCTCCAGACCGTCTTCAGGATACACCGCTATGCCTATACTTGCAGTTATGTACAGCTCATGCCCATCGATAACATATTCGTGTCCCAATGCTTCTATTGCTCTGCGTGCAAGCTCATTTGCCTGTTCCAGTCTGTCAATCTGAGGCATGAGAATTGTGAACTCATCCCCCCCCATCCTGGCAAGGACGTCATTTCCGTTAAGAACTCTGATCAGCCTCGCTGCTGCTTGCTGAAGCAGTTTATCTCCGATATGATGGCCAAGGGAATTGTTTATATTCTTGAAATAATCAAGGTCGATAATAAGGACGGCCAGCTTGCTTTTATACCTGCCGGCGCTTTCAACTGCGCTGTTCAGATACTGTTGAAGGAGCTTTCTGTTAGGTAAGTCTGTAAGACTGTCATAATACTCATGATACTTGATAGTCTCCTCAGACTGTTTTTTTTCAGATATATCCTGGAAAGTGACCAGTACACCTATTACTTCATCCATATCATTTTTAATCGGGGATGCGGAGCCAAGTATCAGATGCTGGGAACCACCTTCAGATATAAGTATGTTAAGACTGTTGAAGTTGACCGGGCATCTGTTTTCAAGTACCTCTTTTACAGGAACCTCGTATCTCATTCCACTGTCTGTATCTATGATATTCAGAACCTCTTCCAGGGGCTTGTCTATGGAATCCTTCTCCAGGAAACCTGTGAGCTTTTCTGCTGCATGATTCATAAAGGTAATTCTGCCCTGGCTGTTTACTGCCACTACACCATCTGTTATGCTCAGGAGTGTAATACGGAGCAGCTCATGTTCCTTTTTAAGGCTGCTTGTGGCTTTATCAACCATTTTCCTGAGCTGTTTTATTATTGTATTGGAAAAAAACACAGTGGAGATTATAATAAACAGAAGAAACAGGCCCAGATATAAAACCATTCTCTGCTGATTGCTCCTGTAATATTCTGAATGTCTGTAAAAATGTTTCTGGAAGACCTGTTCATATAAACCTGATCTTTGCAGCTTTTTGATCTGCTCATTAATGAATGGCACCAGTTCAGGCCTCGCTTTGCTGATACCAAAGGCCAGGTCAATAGGATAAAGATTTATGATATGAGGGGATATGTCCTTGGACAGCTGAAGCTTTACAAGCAAAAAGTTTGTTACTTCCTGGTTCCCAAGAATAATATCGATCCTGCCTTCCTTAAGGGCAAGGAGACAAGCCTCAAGATCCTTGAAGGTCAGGTAGTCCTTTATGCCCAGATCATTTTGAAGTATCGTCTCGGAGTAGTCGGATTTCTGCACTCCTATCCTATACCCTGCAATATCTGTTATTTCATTAATCTCTATATCCCTTCGCGCATAAACTGCTCTGAAGGTTTTGACTACAGGAGCGGAAAAAAGTATATCCTTCTTTCTGCTTTCACTTATAGCCAGCAAACCACATATGTCAATTTCACCGTTTTTTATCCGTTCATAGACTTTGCTCCAGATATCCGAAGAATACCGGACATTGTAATTACCTGCGCTGAATATGATTTTCCCTATATCCATGCCGAAACCATAAACTTCATTGCCGGAGGAGAATTCAAAAGGAGGGTGACTCTCATCTACCTGATATATAAGCTCAGTGGCGGGTTCTTCAGTAATGGAGGCGCTTGAAGCAAAGGAAGGGATCATTAAAGCCGGAATAATTATTAGTAAAACAATACTTTTGAAGATGCCTCTGAACATAAATTTCCACTCACTTCCACTATAATATTCTGCTATAATATGCATTTGCATTTAAAATACTTACATAAATATATAATTTAAATATTCTGCATTAAACCCTATAATCCTTCATTATCAGATATGCGATTAAAGAAAATTAGCGAATATTGTAAATATGTATGAGAATAGTGGGGATATGTTGATTTCACAGCGATAAGAGTAATAAAAGAGACCTGTGATAATTCACAGGTCTCTTTGAAGCTGCAACTGTTGATTTTATACCAGGCCCTGAGCTTTCATAGCTTCAGCAACCTTGAGGAAGCCTGCGATGTTGGCGCCTGCAACCAGATTGTAACCGAATCCGAATTCTTCAGCAGCCTTCATTGCATTATTGTGTATGTTGATCATTATCTGGTGAAGCTTCTGGTCAACTTCTTCTGCTGTCCATGAAAGTCTCATGCTGTTCTGTGACATTTCAAGGGCTGAAGTAGCAACACCACCAGCATTAGCAGCCTTTGAAGGTCCAACTATAACCTTGTTCTCGAGGAAGTATTCAACTGCTTCATTTGTACATGGCATGTTGGCAGCTTCGCAGACATACTTGATACCATTGGCAACTATCTGTTGTGCATGCTCCAGCTGAATGTCGTTCTGAGTAGCAGCAGGTATTATGATATCAGCTTTGACATTCCACGGCTTTTCGCCAGGGAAGAACTTAGCTCCATACTTGTCTGCATAATCCTGAACTCTATCTCTTCCTGAATTACGCATTTCAAGAAGGTAATCTATCTTTTCACCAACTACTCCGTCCGGATCGTAAACATATCCGTCAGGACCTGAGAGTGTGACAACCTTTCCGCCTAAATCTGCAACCTTTATGCATATACCCCATGCAACATTACCAAAACCTGAAATTGCAACTGTCTTGCCTTTGATTGTATCGCCTTCATGCTTCAGCATTTCATTACAGAAATATGTTACACCATAGCCTGTTGCTTCCGGTCTTACCAGGCTTCCGCCATAAGACAGACCCTTACCGGTAAGTACGCCGTTTTCAAATACGCCTTTGATTCTTCTATACTGTCCATAGAGGTAGCCGATCTCTCTTCCGCCAACACCGATGTCCCCTGCAGGAACGTCGACATCCGGACCGATATATCTGTAAAGCTCAGTCATGAAGCTCTGGCAGAATCTCATTATTTCTGCATCAGACTTTCCTCTTGGGTCAAAGTCTGAACCACCCTTACCGCCGCCTATTGGCAAACCTGTCAGGGAATTTTTGAATGTCTGTTCAAAGCCAAGGAATTTGATGATTCCTATGTATACTGATGAGTGGAATCTCAAGCCTCCCTTGTATGGTCCAATAGCTCCGTTGAACTGTACTCTAAAGCCTCTGTTAACCTGTACCTTACCTTTGTCATCCACCCACGGCACTCTGAATGTAAACTGTCTTTCCGGTTCAACCAGACTTTCCATAATGCCGAGTTCTATGAAATCAGGACGTTTTTCAAGAACTGGAACCAAGGAATCAAGAACCTCTCTAACTGTCTGATGGAATTCCGGTTCTCCAGGATTTCTCTTTACGACTCTTTCGTAAAGCTCTTCGCAGTATTGTTTTGCGTTCATAGGTATCTCCCTCCAAAATATTATTTTAGTTTTTACTTAAATGTCAAAATTCTGAGCTTTTTATAAACTCATATATAATATGTAGGCTCATGCTGTGCCCATATATATTATATAACAAGTTACAAAATAGAGAAGTGCTTTTTATGAATTTTTTTAAAACTTACAAAAAAAATGCATTGATATTTCCAAAATTAGTGTAGCACATAAAATAATTTGGCTATATAATATCTTTCTATATAAAAATAAAAAATCCTGCGTATTTTTTAACCATTTATAAATTTGTTATATTTTTCACAGCCAAGGATTGTAGTAGAATAATATTTATTATCATAGTATTCACAGAAACTGACGACAAAATGCAGATACATATATTTCACCGGAAACACTCAAAACATATCCGATCTCTGCTTATCATGCCATGGATATAACAAAAAAAATATCAATATATTGGTAATTGTTTATTTTTGTGCTACAATATATACATTTTATTGAGAATTTGTTATATTACTTACAAATGAAAAATACTACAGCAAATTTTATGTCAATAAGATTAGTTGAATAATTCTGCGTACCAGGTTTCTACAACGCAGAACAAGGGGGAAGCAAGGAATGAAAAAAGTACTGACTACATGTGGTTACTGCGGCTGTGGCTGCAACTTCTATGTTAATGTACGGGACGGTGAGGTTGTAGGAGTTACTCCGAAATCCGACCATCCTGTAAACCAGGGCAAGCTTTGCGTCAAAGGCTGGCATGGTTATAGCTTTGTCAATCATCCTGACCGGCTGAAGCAGCCAATGATCAGACAGGAGGATGGAAGCTTCAGGAAGGTGGCCTGGGACAAGGCTCTGGAGAATACAGCAGAAGAATTGAAACGGATAATATTTGAATATGGACCTGATTCAATCGGGGTGCTGTCTTCCGCAAGATGCACCAATGAAGAGAATTATCTTATGGTCAAGTTCGCAAGAGCCGTTCTGAAGACAGGCAATGTAGACCACTGCGCCCGCCTGTGACATAGTCCTACGGTGGCTAGTTTAGCTGCTGCATTCGGTAGCGGGGCAATGACCAACTCAATAGAAGAGCTGTCAAAGGCAGACGTAATATTTGTCATAGGCTCCAATACAACAGAACAGCATCCTCTTATCGGTATGAGGATAAGGGAGGCTGTATTGAAAAAAAATGCAAGGCTTATTATTGCAGATCCCAGGTGCATACCTCTGGCAGAGCATGCCGCAGCTTATGCACCTCTGAGACCGGGAACCAATCTTGCATTTATCAACGGAATGCTTAATGTAATTGTTTCTGAAGGTATGACAAATGAAGAATTTGTTGGAAACAGAACAGAAGGCTTTGATGTATTCAAAGAATCTATTGCAAAATATACACCTGAAGCAGTAGCGGAGATAACAGGTGTTGACGCAGAAATGATAAGAGAATTTGCCAGGGTATTCGCAAAAGCTGAAAATGCTTCTATCGTATATGCCATGGGAATCACACAGCATGTCACAGGCTCGGCGAATGTTGCCGCACTGGCGAACCTTGCATTGTTAACAGGGCAGATAGGAAAGGAAGCATCGGGAGTAAACCCTCTCCGCGGACAGAACAATGTACAGGGCGCTTGTGATATGGGTGCTCTCCCCAATGTATTTCCGGGGTATCAGCCGGTAACGGATGAAAAGGTCAGGGAGAAATTCAGAGCGGCATGGGGTAAGGATATTGCCTGCAACAATGGAATGACTGTATCCCAGATGATGGAGGAAGCAGCTCATGGCAGGATAAAGGCTTTGTTTATAATGGGCGAAAATCCCATGCTTTCCGACCCCGATATAAATCATGTCGGTGATGCCCTGAAGAACCTCGAATTCCTGGTTGTACAGGATATATTCCCTACTGAGACAACACAGTATGCCAATGTGATATTGCCGGGAACCAGCTTCCTGGAAAAGGACGGAACCTTTACAAATACTGAAAGAAGAGTACAACGAGTGAGAAAGGCTGTTGAACCGGCAGGAAACAGTATGCCGGACTGGGAGATACTCTGTGCTCTGTTTAAGGTCTTCGGCCATCCTGCGGATTATAAGACACCGGGAGATATAATGGAGGAAATAAGAAGTCTTACTCCGAGCTATGGGGGAATCAGCTATAACAGATTGGATAAAGCCGGCTTGCAGTGGCCTTGTCCTGAGCTTTCACACCCGGGAACCAAATTCCTGCACAAGGATAAGTTTTCAAGAGGCCTGGGAAAATTCACCGTTAATGAATACAGGGATCCCGGTGAACTGGCAGATAATGAGTATCCCCTTATAATGACGACAGGGAGGATACAGCATCATTACCATACGGGAACCATGACCAGAAGATCCTGGGCATTGGACAGGGAATATCCCCACGGCTTCATTGAAATGAATCCAAAGGATGCAGAAAAACTGGGAATAGTCAATAACAACAAAGTAAGGGTGACTTCCAGAAGAGGAGAGATCGAAACGGTTGCAATAATCACAGAGAAAATTACACCGGGCGTTGTTTTCATGCCCTTCCATTTTGCTGAAGCTCCAGCTAACAAGCTGACCAACAGAAATCTTGATCCGGTATCGCAAATACCTGAATTCAAGGTTTGCGCCGTAAGAATCGAGGGGGTAAAATAAATGATGTTATTAAATAAGGAAGACATTACAAAATTGCTTGGGGTATGGTCAGGCAGCTTTGAGGTATATGCACCGGGCAGGCAGCAGAATGAGGATGTAATGTTCATGCCCTATGATGAGAAAAGCTTTACAATGGACTATCTGAACACTGTGATGCCGGTGAAGGAATACCTCTTCGAACAGAAGGAGAACCTGTACAACTGGCAGAAGAGCGACAGTGATATTCAGATTACGGAATTTGACCCAAGCAGGCTGAAAGCCAGAATACTGTTTGGCGTCAGAGCTTGTGATGCATATGGAATAGCATACCTGGACAGATTTTTTGCAGAGGAGTTCAGGGATCATAATTACGCAGGCAGAAGGGAAAAGACATATATAGTTGCAGTAAACTGTGTCGAGCCCGGGTATAACTGCTACTGCTCCTCCACTGGAGTCGGACCCTTTGCACAGAAGGGTTTTGATTTGATGCTCACTCCAATAGGCGATGAATACCTGGTTGAAGCAGGTACGGACAAGGGCAACGAGCTTATTGAACTGGCAGCCGGTATTATGGAGGATGTTGGGGAAGAAGCGGAGGAATTGAAGGAAGCCATAGAGAAAGCCGTTCTGGAAAAATTCATCAGCAGGGTGAATCTTAAAAACATTGCACAGGTAATGGATGAGACTTTTAATAATGAGATATGGAAGGAAATATCAAAGCAGTGTATAGGCTGCACCGGCTGCACCAGTGTATGCCCGACCTGCACCTGCTTCAATATAGTAGAGGAAGAGGGCTGCTATGGTGAGAAATGCAGGGTCAGATACTGGGATTCCTGTCAGAGTGATTCCTTTACCAGAAATGCCGGGGGACATAACCCCAGGAATGAGGTCTCGCGGGTAAGGTACAGGATCTACGACAAGCTGAAGTATATAGAGGAAAGATTCGGCTTCAAGGGCTGCACCGGATGTGGAAGATGTATAAACGTATGTCCGGCATTTATTGACATTATTGAAGTAGCTTCAAAGCTGAAGCAGGAATACAAGCATGATATGGAAGCAATGAAGCAGGATAATGCCGCGGCCGCAAGATTTGAGATACATACCCATGGTCCGGAGCACCGCTGTGAAAATGTGTATAAGCCTCAGATAGCCGTGATAAAGGATATAATCCAGGAAACAAGGGACATAAAGCGGTTCATAATTCAATATGAAGATAAAACGCTGCATGAGAATTACAGGTTTACAGGGCAGTTTTTTGAGATTACGATATTTGGTGTAGGAGAGATAGCGATCTCAATACCCTTCGGACCATCCCAGAAGGAGTACTTTGACTTCTGTGTGAAGAAGGCGGGCCGTGTTACATCTGCAATGCACGAACTGAAGGTAGGAGACAAGGTAGGTCTTAGAGGACCCTTCGGAAAAGGCTTCCCCTTTGAGGAAATTAAGGGAAGGGATATACTGATCGTAGGCAGCGGTGTAGGCCTGGCGCCTGTCCGTACAATGATCGTAAGGATAATGGAAAATATGAAGGATTTCGGAAGGCTGGTGGTAATAGCCAGTGCCACAACTTATGAGGGACTTGTTTATAAGGAGGACCTTAAGAAATGGGCTGAAACCGACGGGGTTAAGGTACTGTACGCTCTCAGCAAGCCTACTGACAAGGTTGAGGCTTATGTAGGCTATATCAATGACCTGCTGCCGGAGCTCGGTCTGGATTGGGAAAATACTACCTCGGTATTATGTGCATCACCAAGGAGAATCAAAGCAGTGGCGAAGGACCTTATCAAGCTCGGAATGAAAGGGACGGATATTCTTACATCCCTTGAGACCCACATGAGGTGTGGAATCGGAAAGTGCGGCCACTGTAAGGTAGGAAACAAATACATGTGTGTGGACGGACCGGTGTTCAACTATGAAGAGATGCTGACTCTGCCTCCGGAATTCTAGGAATCCGGGCGGATTATATAGTGGGAATTTATATATAATATATGTATTCCCACTATAATATTTATCAAAGGAGAAGCGGTAATGGGGAACAGACAGCGTATAGACAAGATACTCTCCAATATGGGACATGGTACCAGAAAGGAAGTGAAGGAGCTTATAAAGAGCGGCCTGGCTGAAATTGACGGGAAGGTTGTGACAGATCCCGGAACACAGGTGGAGGCCGGTTTGCAGGTAATCCTGGTAGGTGGCCGTAAATTATTCTATGCGGAATCGATATATATAATGATGAATAAGCCTCAGGGTGTAATATCTGCTACTGAGGATACCCGTGAGCGGACGGTCGTCGATCTGCTGCCTGACGAATTCAGAGCCAGAAACCCTTTTCCGGTAGGCAGGCTGGACAAGGATACCGAAGGTCTGCTGCTGCTTACCAATGACGGGCAGCTTTCACACAGGCTGCTGTCTCCCAGGAAGCATGTCCCAAAGACTTATTTGGCAAGGGTAGCAGGTAGGGTAAGCGATGAGGATGTGGAAGCCTTCAGCAGGGGTGTGACCCTGGAGGACGGATATAAGACCATGGCTTCACAGCTTGTGATATTGGAAAGGGGAAGCATATCACTGGTTGAGATCACAATTTATGAGGGTAAATTTCATCAGGTCAAGAGGATGTTCCAGGCAGTAGGAAAAGAAGTCATATATTTAAAACGTATATCCATGGGAGAGCTTAAGCTGGATGAAGCTTTAGAACCCGGCGATTTCAGAGAGCTTAATCCGGATGAACGGAGAATGATTGGTATTCTGTAGTTAAACTTCTTGTTGCATGTTTGTCTTTTAATTGGTAATATTATTAATTAGATAAATATCGAATTGGGGGGGTATTGAGGATGCCAATGGAAATATATGGTGAAACCAATGAACCGAGTATAAGTGTTTTTAATTCTCCTGTAATAGAATTGGTTTGCGCAGTTCATTTGCTTACAGATGCAGCCCATCACCAGTATGAAATAAAATGGGCGGAGGATTTGCTTGCAAAGCTTAAAAAAGAAGATTTGAAAGCCCTGGATACCTTCAAGTTGTTTCCAGCCGGGGGGATGAACATACTGAACCTCATACTGGAAAGTGAAGAACTTACCTCAATACCAAGGTTCATTGAGTACATAGAGCAGCTGGACCTGCTGGACTTTTATTTTTTCCTTTTAAATGAGGAGATAGATAAGGCAAGGATACAGAAAGCATTCACTGATAAGAAGGAACGGTACAGGATACAGGAAAAGATAAAATGGATAGTTGAAGAAAGCGAGCTCATGGAATTCTTTGAGCACCCAGGGAAGGTAAAGAGCAATACAGCACATATTTACAGAACGATCCTTAATAATGATTTCCTGAAAAAGCTGGAACAGTGCAAGGATAAGATGGAAGCGGGGATACAGTATGTTGACAGCTTCAAAGGTAAAGACAGCATAGAATCAATTCTTGAAAAGATTTCAGGAAGGCCGAGGAAGCTGTTTACAGGTTATAAGGAGTATTATATCATTCCTTCATATTTTGTTTCACCCCAAAGGTGCATAAGGATATTCTCCGGAGATAAGCTTTATGTGGTATTTGACTGCAGAGTGACCAGAGATAAGAGAGAAGCATTGCTGGACGAGCTTTCCACCATATTGAAGGTCATTGATGATAAATCAAGGATGGAGATCCTCAGGCTGCTTGTAAATAACAAGAGCTATGGGAAGGCACTGTCCGACCTTGTGGGTATCTCCACGCCGACAGTATCACATCATCTGGACATACTAAAACAGGCAGGCTTTATAAAGGAAGAAAAAATCAGAAACATCAAATATTTTTATGCGGACAAGGAAAAGCTTAAAAAGGTTATAGATGATATAAACAAATATTTCTTCGGAGCCGAGTAAATTTTGAGTCTTAAATTTTGGGTTGCATTAAGTGCAACCTTTTTTCATATAAAAAAAGGAATATTTAAATTTATGTTGTATATAACATGTACATATAATTATGTACGTGATAATGCAACCAAACATATGCAAGTTATTGCAGATGGAGATGTATATATGAAAATCAGAGAAATTACTGAAAGCATGGAAAAGCAGAATCTTTCAAAGTATGCTGCCTTAAGCATGAATACGAAAGGGCGGCTTCAGAACGAGGAAAAATGTGATATAAGAACAGATTTTCAAAGGGACAGGGACAGGATACTACACTCAAAGGCATTCAGGAGGCTGAAGCATAAAACCCAGGTATTCATATCCCCTGAGGGGGATCATTACAGGACAAGGCTGACTCATACCCTTGAGGTATCACAGATAGCGCGTACCATTGCAAGAGCGCTCAGGCTGAACGAAGACCTGACTGAGGCAATAGCCCTCGGACATGACCTGGGGCATACGCCCTTCGGGCATGCAGGGGAGAAGGTCCTGAATGAGATACATCCTGGTGGATTCAAGCATAATGAACAGAGTTTGAGGGTCGTTGATATCCTCGAGGGAGGAAAAGGCCTTAACCTGACCTATGAGGTCAGAGATGGTATTTTGAGGCATACGGGAGATATGGCGCCGGAAACGCTGGAGGGCAGGATCGTCAGCTTGTCGGACAGGGTTGCCTATATAAATCATGATATTGATGACGCCTTAAGAGGCGGTATACTCAAAGCGTCTTCAATACCTGAAGAATGCATGAAGGTTCTTGGGTACACACACAAACAAAGGATAAATACAATGATAAATGACATAATAACTGAAAGCATGTTCAAATCGGATATAATGATGAGCAGCAATGTGAGTCAGGCTACCAACGAGCTTAGGGAATTCATGTTTGACATGGTATACATCGGTTCGGCTGCCAAGGTTGAGGAGAAGAAAGCAAAGAACATAATAATGAGCCTGTATAAATACTATATGCAGAATCCGGAGGAAATACCGGTAGAGGATTCAAGGAAAAATGAGGATCTGGATGTAGAGAGGCGTGTGTGTGATTATATCGCAGGTATGTCCGACCGCTATGCAATAAATATTTTTACAAAACTGTTTATTCCATCCCCCTGGCAGGCATGAGAAATAAAAATGAATAAAATTTCTTATATTTTGAAGGATATTTGAATTGCATGTCGAATAAATTTTAATTCGGCACGTTAATTTGCAATTACTGAGGTATCTGGATGAGAATACTTGTAGATGGAGATGCTTGTCCTGTTACTGCTTTGATTGGGAAAATAGCAGCCCGGCATGGAGTCGGTGTTGTTTTTTTTCACAGTACATGTCATCACAGCAGCAATTCTGATGGTAATGTCATGGAAAAAATAATGGTTGACAATGTATCACAGGCAGTGGATATGGCAATAATTAATAAGGCAGAAAAGGGAGATATAGTTGTGACCGGAGACTTCGGACTAGCATCCCTCGTACTTGGCAAGAAAGCTTATGCCGTATCCTTCAGCGGGATGATATTTAATGAGGGGAATATTGACCGGCTACTTTTTGAAAGGCATGTGTCGGGAGTCATAAGGAGAGGCGGCGGACGTACCAAAGGTCCTGCCAGACGAAGTGAAGGTGATGACAGGAATTTTGAAAAATCGCTTGACCTTCTAATTTCTCAAAACATGAAGGATATTTAGAATAAATGGAGAATAAATATATTAATTATTGATAAAAAATGCATTTCTAATTTAAGTAAAAAGGTGGATAAAGCGATGCTTTTCTCAGAAGATAAGATTTCTGAGATAATAGAAAAAAACGATATAGTGGATGTTATCTCGGAATATATGACTTTAAAGAGAAGCGGTAATAACTATGGGGCTTTATGCCCTTTTCATTCCGAAAAAACACCATCCTTCAGTGTGTCATCCTCGAAGCAGATATTCAATTGCTTTGGATGCGGTGTTGGAGGTAACGTAATAACTTTTATACAGAAAATCGAAAAAATTGGCTTTGTAGAAGCGGTAAAGCTGCTTGCAGAGAGAGCCGGTGTACAGCTTGAAGAGGAGAAGGATCCGAAGCAGCTGGAAAAGGCTAAGCTGCAGAAAGCCTTATATAAGGCGAATACTGAAGCGGCAAGGTTTTTCTACAGCAATCTCAATGCAAATGATAAAGCTTTGGAGTACCTCAGAAGAAGAGGTCTCAGCGAGACGATAATAAAGAGATTCGGTCTGGGATTCGCGCCGGATAAATGGCATGAGATGATGGACTTCATGAAAAGGAAAGGCTTCAATACTGAACTGTTATATAAGGCAGGACTTATTGTTAAGAACAAGGATGGAGAAAAATACTACGACAAGTTCAGAAACAGGATAATGTTCCCCATAATAGATCTTAAGGGAAATGTCATTGCTTTCGGAGGAAGGGTTACTGATGATTCAAAGCCTAAATACCTGAACTCGCCGGATACTCCTGTTTTTAACAAAGGTTATAATATTTACGGCCTCAATTTTGTGAAAAGAGTACAAAACCTTGAGAATATAATAGTAGTTGAAGGCTACATGGATGCAATCGCTTTGCATCAATTCGGAGTGGACAATGCTGTCGCTTCCCTTGGAACAGCCTTTACAGAAAATCAGGCCAAACTTTTAAAGCGTTTTTCCAATGAGATAATCATATCCTATGATTCCGACCTGGCGGGACAAACTGCCACGATGAAGGGATTATCCATACTGGAGAAACAGGGCTGTGTCGTAAAGGTACTGAGCCTGCCGACCGGCAAGGATCCTGATGAGTACATCAGAAAGGAAGGCATAGATGCCTTCCGGGATAGAATAAAGAAGAGCATTTCACTTATTGAATACAAGATAGAAAATTTTAAAAGAGGTTTGGACATAAATAACATACAGGACAGAATAAAATTTACAAAGGGCTTTTCCGAAATCCTGAAGGATGTTGAAAGCAACGTTGAAGTGGATGCTTATATTAAGAAGTATTCAAAAACAATGCAGGTCAACGAGACGGCACTTTATGCAGAGCTTAACAGACTCAGGGATGAGAATAAAAATGGAAATAATAAACATAATATATTAAATATTAATAAAAACGATTTGGAATTGAAAAAGGGTGAAGTAACAGCTGAGATTTATCTTTTGAATATATGTATTTATTATTTCAAGAAAGCAGAAAATATTTTTGTGCTTTTAGAACCGGCCGATTTTTCCAATGCTATACATGTCAAGATAGCCGGAATTATTCAGAAATCGGCCAGGGAGAAAAAGACAATAACAGCAGGTGAAATCATCGGTTTCTTTGAAAATGATGAGGAAAAGTCAAAGGTTGCGGAAATCTTTAGCCAAAGGCTGCCTGAAGCAGATATTGACAGCTTGATAAAATCTAGTGTGGAAAAGGTGAAACAATCAAAATTGGATAGAAGAATTCAGGAACTAATTGAAAAAATGGATGAGATATATAGTGCGGGAGAGATTGATTCAGCCAATAGAATTTTTGTTGAGATTAAAGAGTTGCAGAAGAAGAAAAGGTAATATCCGGAAGGGAGGGGATAACGATGAAAACAGAAGAACTTAAAATGACATATGTAAAAGAGCTGGTTGATAAAGGCAAGAAAAATGGTTCACTGACATATAAGGAAATAATGGATACCTTTGAAGAAGTTGAGATGGATCCGGAACAGATAGATAAGCTCTATGAATATCTGGAGACCAAAGGTATAGATGTTGTTGGTGCGATAGAAAGCGATATGGATATGCCGCCTCTTGATGAGGAAACCGAGGAAGTGGATCTTGATATAAGCATTCCTGAAGGTATTAGTATAGATGATCCTGTCAGGATGTACCTTAAAGAAATAGGTAAAGTGCCCTTGCTAAGTCCTGAAGAGGAGATTGACCTGGCTGATAAGATCAAAAGGAATGATCAGGATGCCAAGAAGAAGCTTACAGAGGCAAACCTCAGGCTGGTAGTCAGCATTGCTAAAAGATATGTAGGAAGAGGAATGTTATTCCTGGATCTTATTCAGGAAGGGAATCTTGGGCTTATCAAGGCTGTAGAGAAGTTTGACTATACAAAGGGCTTCAAATTCAGCACTTATGCTACCTGGTGGATCAGGCAGGCGATCACAAGAGCTATTGCCGACCAGGCAAGGACGATAAGAATACCTGTACACATGGTTGAAACAATTAATAAGCTTATAAGGGTTTCAAGACAGCTCCTTCAGGAGCTTGGCAGGGATCCTGTCCCGGAAGAGATTGCAGCTGAAATGGGAATGTCAGAGGATAAGGTGAGGGAGATCATGAAGATAGCTCAAGAGCCCGTGTCTCTTGAAACCCCTATAGGTGAAGAGGAAGACAGCCATCTGGGAGACTTCATACCCGATGAGGATGCACCTGCACCTGCGGAATCAGCCGCATTCACATTGCTTAAGGAACAGCTTATGGAAGTACTTGATACATTAACTCCAAGAGAGGAAAAGGTACTAAAGCTGAGATTCGGCCTGGAGGATGGAAGAGCACGTACTCTGGAGGAAGTAGGAAAAGAGTTCAATGTCACCAGAGAGCGTATCAGACAGATTGAAGCAAAAGCTTTGAGGAAGCTCAGACACCCAAGCAGAAGTAAAAAGCTCAAGGATTTCCTTGAATAAAAAAACAGAAAAAAAAACCATACTGCTATGAAATTTACTGTTGACTTTCATTATGAAAGTTAGTAAAATAATATTTGTCAGTTTGAGATTCCTCAATAGCTCAGTCGGTAGAGCATGCGGCTGTTAACCGCAGGGTCGTTGGTTCGAGTCCAACTTGGGGAGCCATTCTGGGCCTTTAGCTCAGTTGGTTAGAGCAACCGGCTCATAACCGGTTGGTCCGGGGTTCGAGTCCCTGAAGGCCCACCATTATGATAATAATTAACCTGATACACATTGGTATCAGGTTTTTATTTATGTCTAGGTGTTCCCTCCACTTGGAGGTGTTTTTATGTCACTCTCACAGTCCTGCTTTTCTATCACACTATTGATTACCTGCATGGTGTCAAGCTGATTGGACAGCTTTTCTGCTTCATCCTCCCATTCTTTAGTTGTTCCTCCCCAATTGAACTTCTGTATTACTTCAGGCTTCATATGAATTTTCTTTTTCATTAGTGTCACTCCCTTATATAATTCGCGAAAACAATATAGGTTTATTTTTCTCAATTTATAATAAAAAAATCAATAAAGTGTAGTATAATAAATAAGAAGATTTTTCAAGAAAAAGATAGGATGATGAATTTGATACTTTCACCAAGACTGAAAATTATAGCGGATAGCATACAGGGCTTTGATACTGTTGCCGATATCGGGTCAGATCATGCATATCTTCCGATATACCTGGCCGGTAACGGAATGGTGAGAAGCGCTATTGCGACTGATGTGAACAGTGGTCCTGTGAAGATATCAAAGGAAAGACTAAAAAGCTATGGCGTCGATGCAAGGGTCAGTGTGCGCCAGGGAGACGGACTCCGGGCTATAAAGCCGGGGGAAGCAGAAGTTATTGTCATTGCAGGTATGGGAGGTATTCTGATCAGGGATATATTGGAAAAGGGTACCAGGGTCGCTCAAAGTGCAAGGCTGTTGATCCTGCAACCTATGAGGGACTCGGATATAGTAAGGAAATGGCTGCTTGAAAACAGCTTTCACATAAAGGATGAAGAGCTTGTGAAGGAGCAGGACAGGATATATGAGGTACTTTGGGCAGTGCCTGCAGCTAAGGCGGGAAAGGCGGAGGGATTTATGCTTGTAGGCGACAGGATAATAGAGAAGAAGCATCCTCTGACCGCTGAATATATAGATAAAAAAATAGGTGAACTGGAAAAGGTGATAGCTGCCTTGAAGAACATGGACACAGAAAACTGCAGGGAAAGAAATGAAGAATGCAATGCGCTGATCAATTACTACAGGGAGGTGCTGAAATGGGTACGGTAAAATGCCAGACAGTGGCAGGCATATTGGATGAATTGGCTCCCAAAAGACTGGCTGAGAATTGGGACAATGTAGGCCTTCTTGTGGGGGACGGCAGGCAGAAGATAAAGAAAGTCATGGTGTGCCTTGATGCACCGGAATGGGTAGTTGAAGAAGCAGTTGAAAAGGACGTGGATATGATAGTATCGCACCATCCTTTGATTTTTAACGGGATTAAAAGGGTGAACACAGATACTGCCACAGGGAGGAAGCTATTGAAGCTCATAAAGAACAACATAGCCTTATACTGCCTTCATACCAATTATGACATTACAGCAGGAGGCTTGAATGATATATTTGCAAAAGAGCTGGGTTTTACAGATTCAAAGGTGATGGAAGAGACATACAGGGAGAAGCTTTTCAAGCTTGTTGTTTATGTGCCCGCAGGATATGAGGATAAGGTGATGGATGCAATGTGCAGCGCAGGGGCGGGCTACATAGGAAAATACAGCAGCTGTACCTTCAGAACAAAGGGAATAGGTACCTTTGAGCCCCAGGAGGGAGCAAAACCGTTTACAGGAGTTCAGGGCAGGCTGGAGAGCACGGAGGAATTCAGGGTTGAGACCATAGTGCCTGAAAAGCTGTTGAACAAGGTCATAAAGGAAATGCTCAATGCTCATCCTTATGAAGAAGCAGCTTATGACATATATGAAACAAAAAATGAAGGCCGTGTTATGGGGCTTGGGAGGATCGCAGAGCTTGAAAACGAAACAACGCTTTCAATGTATGCAGAGATTGTGAAGACCTCGCTTGGCGCTGATCATGTAAGATTTGCCGGTGATCCCAACAGGCCGATAAAAAAGGTTGCACTTTTGAACGGCTCAGGAAGCAAGTACATAAACAACGCCAGATTTGCAGGTGCCGATGTGCTGGTAACCGGAGATATGCAGTACCATGGGATCCTGGATGCTCTGGAAATGGGACTGTGTATAATTGATGCAGGTCACTATGCTACCGAGAAGATAATGATAAAGTATATAGCTGAGTATTTGAAAGGAAAATTTCAAGAGTTGAAGCTTGATGCGGAGGTTGTTGAATCAAGCTCAAATACTGAATTATTAAGGATTCTGTAGGAATGGTTTTACTATTCCTATTTTTTATTTTATATTTAATATAAGCAAGGAGATGGTTCGATGAATCTGCCATTACTTTACAAGCTGCAGGATCTGCACAAGGAAATGGATATAATCAGCAAAAAGCTCAAAGAGCTGCATGAGGCCAGGGATTTAAAAAAGCTCAGGGAAGAATACCAGAGACTCAGGGAGCAATATGATGAATACGAGGTAAAACTCAAGAAGAATGCTTACCGGCAGGAGACACGGAATAACGAAATAAAGAACCTGGAATATAATAAGAAGACCTGTGAGGGGATAAAGTTCAGCAGAGAGACAGACACAGTAAAAAAATTGGAAACTATTGAAAAGCAGCTTGAAAAGGTTGAGGAAAAGCGGCAAGAGGCAGAAAATGACATTATAGAGCTTATTAATGAAGCAGATAATATCAATAAGGAGCTTACTGAAACGAAAAAGCGCATGGCATTTATTAAGAAAAAATATCTGAACAGTAAGGAAAGTACTGAAAAACTGCTGGAGGAGCTGCAAGCACAAAAATCAGAGCTGGACCCCAAAATTGAAAGCATAATAAAAGAGGTCGATAAGGAAAGCTATGAAATGTACAGCAGACTGTTAAAAGCACATTCTGATCCTGTTGCCCGGGTGGAAGGTCATAAATGCAGCGGCTGCAAAATGGAAGTGTCCGATATGGATTACGAAGCCTTGAAAAGCGGCAGCGACCATATGAGATGCCAAAGCTGCGGAAGGCTTCTGTATTACAGCAGGCCGTAATGCGGTGTTTCATAATGTATTGCTGGTAAACCGACGTGGTATTTACATAACAGCTATATATATCATGTTGACTGTAGTGTACTTTGGTTATATAATAAGTATCTAGTGATTATTAACACAACAACTTTTAAAATTGAATAATTTATGAGTAAGCCAGATGATCGCGTGTGCAGCAATGCATACGAGGAAAGTCCGGGCTCCAGAGGGCAGGGTGCCGGGTAATCCCCGGTGGAGGCGACTCCAAGGATAGTGCAACAGAGATATACCGCGAAACAGCAGACTCAGGTCTGCTGCCGCAAGGGTGGAAAGGCGAGGTAAGAGCTCACCAGCGGTTAGGTAACTAACCGGCTATGTAAACCCCACCTGGAGCAAGACCAAATAGAGAGGCAGCTGAAGCGAAAGCTTCGGCAGGAACTGCCCGTTCCGCCTCCGGGTAAGGTCGCTTGAGCTTGTCGGTGACGGCAAGCCTAGATAGATGATCGTCCAATACAGAACCCGGCTTATAGACTTGCTCGTAAAAAACATCAAAAACACCAGCTTTTAAGGCTGGTGTTTTTGCATATAAAATTCATATTTCTGCTTATACATTGTTGCGGAGCTCTTCACCGCTAACAGAATTAATGAACAATTTTAAAAATTTCTAAAAAAATAAAAATTAAGAAGGAATTTTGATAAATTAATAGAATATATATTAGCAAAATGAAATATGATATATGACAAAAATTTATCATATCATATACCGCAAACTGAGTAAAGCCAATACATTTGGCATTTTATTTTAATAATAAATGTAAACGATTACATTATGACGCACAATACTACTCTTAGGAGGAAAAGATGACTACTATAGAGGAAGTTGCAAAAAAAGCGAAGGTTTCGACAGCTACAGTATCGCGGGTGATAAATAAAAACGGGCCGGTATCGGAAAAAACCAGGCAGAAGGTTATGAAGACCATAGATCAGCTTGGGTATGCACCTAATACACTGGCCAGAAATTTCAGGACAAGAAAGACGAACACCATTATTACGGTCCTGCATGATATTTGCAACCCTGTAATGGCAGAGATGATAAAGGGCATGGAGGATGTGGCCTATAAGAATGATTACTGCCTGCTTATAGGAAACTCAGGAAGTAATCCCGACAGGGCGATGGATTATATAAAGGCTTTACGGGAGAAAAAAGCTGATGGTGTTATCTTTATCACCCCCAGAATAAATGAGGACACAATAATCGAAATAAACAAAGTGGTTCCTGTTGTCCTCGTAAGTGACTATATAGAAAACTCACACATACCGTCGGTACGGGTGGATGATTATAATGCTGCATATAAGATGACAGAGTATCTGATAAATAACAGCCATAAAAAGATCGCATATATTGCAGGACCGCAGAATATAAGGATCGCTGCAGACCGGCTCAAAGGTTTCAAAGCAGCCCTGGAGGATCACAGGTTGAATTATGACGGCAGTCTGGTTATCATGGACAATTCCTCCTTTGAGGATGGCTACAGGTCGATGGGGGAAATACTTTCAAACACTGATGTTCCGGTTTCAGTAGTGGTATACAATGATGAAACTGCCATAGGTGCTTTGGAGTATGCCAAGGAAAAGGGCTACAGGATACCGGAGGAGATTGCTGTTGCAGGGTTTGACAATATTGGCATGGCAGGTCTGGTAAAACCAAGATTGACGACTGTGAATCAGCCCAAGTACGAGATCGGTGCGATGTCAATGGAAATTATGCTGGGAATGCTGCAGGGAATGAAACCGGAATGTGAGGACAATATACTGGATTACCAGCTTATTATAAGGGAAAGTTGTGAGCTCTAACGCCTGGAGGCGTTTAGATAAAATAATACATTTCGCATAATTGTTGTATTCAGAATTATTGCTGCAAATGTAATGAAAGGGACGATGTCTATTGATAAAGGCTATTCTGTTTGATTTTGACGGTACCTTGGTAGACTCCATGGGAGACCTGGCGGATATCGCAGCTGATGTGATCCTGAAGCATTACAAGCTTTCGAGGGACTACGGGAAAATGCTGTATAGGCTGACCTCCGGACTTCCCTTTTGCAGGCAGATTGAGATGATGTTCTGCGACTGTGAGAGAAACAAACTTGCTGTGGATGAATTTGAAACCCGTAAGAAGGAGAATTTCAAAGAACACAGGCTTTTTGACGATACGATCGAAACTATCGGATATCTAAGGGGAAAAGGGTATATGACAATAATCTCTTCAAATAATTTCAAGGAAGTTATAGAAGATTATTTAAATCCCAGAGGTTTGAAGGTTGATGAGGTTCTGGGCTTTAGCGGAGGGTTATCCAAAGGGAGAAGTCATGTTGAATATATCAGCGGCAGGTATGGCTTTAAAAAGGATGAAATAATTCTGGTTGGGGATTCCTTGAAGGATGCTGAGCTGGCAAAGGAATGCGGCATCGGGTTTATCGGGAAGACAGGCTTGAATTCAAAAGAAGGTTTTCTTGAAATATACCCGATGAAAACTATAGACAATCTTTCAGAGTTGAAGGATATCCTGTAAGAATGTATACGCCCATACGTCTGCTATATAAGCTTTCAATTACAGGTTTCTGGATTACCGCATAGACCGTACTGACAATTGTATGTTGCATCAGGCAGGCGAAAATGAATGGTTGCTGTTATCTGCAGATGGCTGTCACGGATGTGATGTAGGATGGATAGTGCGGTTTATCAAGTTGTAATCTGAAAATAAAAAATCTTATAACAAGAAGGGGGATAACATGAAAAAAAGTTTATTCAGAGTATTAAGCCTGGTTGTAGTTCTTGTAATGGTGGTAGCTGCTTTCGCAGGCTGTGCAAAGCAAGAGGCTCCCGCTCCTGCAGCTGCCGATGCGCAGCCACAGGAAGAACAAAAACCCAAGTCCGACACACTGACAATGTATTCAGCATTGGACGAAGCGGAGATACTGGTGTATCTGGAAAACTTTACTAAAGCTACTGGAATTAAAGTCAACTATGTAAGGTTATCAGCCGGAGAGATAATGACAAGAGTTACTGCAGAAAAGGATAATCCCCAGGCAAGCATATGGTTCGGGGGACCATCTGATACTCATGTTGCAGCCGGCAATGCAGGTTTATTGGAAAAATATGAATCTGCCAATGTTGCAAAGATACCTGAAACATACAGGGACAAACAGGGCTTCTGGTCTCCCATATATGTTGGTGCTATAGGTTTTGCATGCAACAGGGACTGGTTTGAAAAGAAGAATATAGCATATCCTGAATCCTGGGAAGACCTTTTAAAACCGGAGTTTGACAATCAGGTATCAGTTGCGCACCCTGGCTCTTCCGGTACGGCATATACCATTCTTGCGACTATGGTACAGCTTAAGGGCGAAGACGCAGCTTTCGAATATATGAAAAAGCTGCACAACAATATAATTCAGTACACAAAATCCGGTTCAGCACCTGCAAAGAATGCTGCTATCGGAGAGGCTGCAATCGGTTTAGCCTTCGCACATGACATCCTCAGGATAAGAAATTCAGAAGGATATCCAATTGAGCTGAAGTTCCCGAACGACGGAACAGGCTATGAAATCGGCGGAGTATCTCTCATAAAGAATGGTATTGCCGGTGAAGAGGACAATGCCAGAAAGTTCATCGATTGGGTAACAGATGTGCAGGCACAGGAACTGTCAGCAGTAACTAAGTCCTACAGACTTCCTGTAAATGTGGATTCAAAAGCTCCGGAAGGTGCCGTGACATTAAATGACCTCAAAACTATCAATTATGACAACGTATGGGCAGGAGAAAACAGGAAAAGACTGGTAGAAAAGTTCAGTGCTGATATAGCTTCAACCCCAAGCAACTAATCATCAGGATTTTTCAGGGGTGTCAAGTGCTGCTTGCACCCCTGAAATTATACAAGGAGAATAGTATATGAAAAATGACGATAACGGTTTAAGAGGAAAAATTGCAAAGTTGAATCCCTTTGGAAAAGAACCCCTTGTGACTTTAGTAATAATCACTATTTTCATCTTTTTGTTTATATTCATAGTATATCCGTTATACAAGATCCTGATTATAAGCGTGACTGACAGCAACGGCAAACTGTCCTTTGAGGCAATCGGCAGTGTACTTGCCAACAAGTATTATCTGCAGAGCCTTATGAACAGTTTAGGCCTGGCATTGGCGGTATCAGTTATATCATTATTTGTCGGATATATTTTTGCTTATGCGATAACGAGAGTAGATATGCCATTCAAACCATTTTTCAAAATGATGGCGACGCTTCCTATTATATCACCACCATTTGTTCTGTCACTTTCCATGATAATGCTTTTTGGAAGGAACGGTTTAATTACAAATAAATTATTCGGACTGGAAAATGTCAATATATATGGCTTCAACAGTCTGCTGGTCGTTCAGGTACTGTCATTTTTCCCGATTGCATACCTTACTTTATCAGGGATACTGGAGGCGATAGATCCTTCAGTGGAAGATGCGGCACTGAATCTGGGTGCACAGAGAGGAAGGATTTTCAGAACTGTTACTTTGCCGCTGTCCTTTCCTGGAATTGCGAGTGCGCTTCTTCTTGTTATGGTGCAATCCCTGCAGGATTTTAGTAATCCCATGGTACTAGGTGGAAATTTCCATACGCTTGTTGTGCAGGCATATGTTGAGATAATCGGAATGTACGACATGAAAAAAGGTGCAGTAATCTCCATAATGCTTTTACTGCCTACTCTTGCTGCATTCCTGCTTCAGAAGTACTGGGTAAGCGGAAAGTCCTATGTAACGGTTACAGGAAAACCATCCTATGAAAGACCGAAGCTGAACAATCCTGTAATCAAATGGAGTGCATTTGCATTGTGCTCACTCTTTACCGCAGTCATAATGCTGTTTTACGGAACAGTTATCTACGGCTCTTTCATTAAAATCTGGGGTGTCAACAACCAGTTTACCCTGGAAAATTACAAATATATATTTACTTTAGGTTCCGCACCTGTGAAGAATACCCTTAAGCTTGCCGCTTATGCGACACCTGTAGGAGGGCTGCTCAGCATGATCATTGCTTTCCTGGTTGTCCGGAAACAGTTTATTGGGAGAAAAGCCATGGAGTTTGTATCCCTGCTGGCTTTCGCCATACCAGGTACTGTAATAGGTATAGGGTACATATTGTCATTCAATCAAAAGCCTCTTCTGCTGACAGGTACCGGGCTGATACTCGTAATGGCCTTCATATTCAGGAACATGCCGGTTGGAATTGAATCGGGTACTGCAACCTTGAAGCAAATAGACAGATCCATAGAGGAAGCTTCTACAAATCTTGGTGCAAGCAGCTTCCTGACCTTCAGGAAAATTACACTGCCGCTAATAAAATCCGCATTTTTCTCAGGTCTGGTATATGCGTTCGTCCGGGCCATGACAGCTGTAAGTGCAGTAATATTGCTTATATCACCAAGATGGAACCTTGTAACCGTTTCAATACTGGCACAGGTCGAAAACCTCAGGCTTGGAGTAGCTGCAGCATATGTGATTATTCTTATAATCATGATGATGGTGGCTATCGGCATTATGGATGCACTTGTAAAAAGACTTGTGAAAAAGAAAGAAACTGCATAAGCAAAGAGGAGGGTCAATTATGTCACAAACAAAACAGAAAAATACTCAGAATGAATATAACGGCAACAATGTTACACTGACTGAACTGAAAAAGGTATTCACAAAGCATGATAAAAGCGGTGAACTAATTGCAGTGAATAAAGTAAGCCTGGAATTTGAAAGCTCAAAGCTTACAACCCTGCTTGGGCCCTCAGGCTGCGGGAAGACCACCATACTCAGGATGATCGCCGGCTTTGAGCAGGTTACTTCGGGAGATATAAGCGTGGGTGGAAAATCCATAGTAGATACGGCGCCAAACAAGAGAGACCTGTCAATGGTGTTCCAGAGCTATGCCCTTTTCCCGCATATGGATATTTTTGAGAATATCGCCTATGGCCTTCGTGTTAAGAAGCTGCCTGAAAATGAGATAAAGGAAAGAACAAATAAGGTTATAAAGCTGATGCAGCTGGATGGGATGGAGAAACGGTATCCCAATCAGATATCAGGAGGCCAGCAGCAGAGGATAGCACTGGCAAGAGCAATAGTAATAGAACCAAAGGTGCTTCTTTTTGATGAACCGCTTTCCAACCTTGATGCCAAGCTCAGGGAGTATATGAGGGATGAAATAAGGAAGCTGCAGCTTAGACTTGGAATAACAAGCATTTATGTAACACATGACCAGAATGAGGCAATGGCGATTTCGGATAAGGTTGTGATCATGAATCAGGGCAATATCGAGCAGTATGGCTCGCCACAGGAGATATACTACCACCCCAGGAACAAGTTCGTTGCCAATTTCATGGGTAAAGCGAATTTTATAAACGGCACTATTCAGGGGAAAGAGAGTAACGGGGTGTTTGTTAAAGTAGGAACTTACAGTGTTAAGGTCAATAATCCGGGATGGTATGATCCAAAACAGGGAGAGGATGTAACTCTTGTAATCAGGCCTGAGGCTGTAAAATTCTCCGGGAATTCTGAAGGTCTGGCCGGAAAGATCATAAGGGCAACCTTCCTAGGAAGCATTGCGGAATACGATATAGATATCCTTGGCAACAGCGTCTGTGTACAGGTATATAACCCGCAGCTTAACAATATATATGAAGCCGGTACTGAAGTGAGTCTGCTTCTTGACCCTGACTGCATAAGGATACTGCCTGCTAAAAGCGGTGAAGGCAATGAAATATAGGCTTATAGTATCTGATATAGACGGAACGCTGGTGAACAGCAGCAGGCAGATTGCAGAACGGACAAAAGCAGCCATACACAGTTTCCAGTCCCTGGGCGGAGTATTTGCCATAGCTACAGGGCGTATTGAGGAATCTGCACGGAAGTACTATGACGAGCTGCAACTGAAAACTCCGGCGATTTTATACAATGGGGCCAAGATCGTTGAGCTTGCGAATAATAAATGCCTTATGGAGAATGTACTGGAGGAGGAGCATTTCATTCAGGCTGTAAAGCTCCTTACTGAGATGGATTGCAGCGCTATAGTATACAGCTCCGGTAAAGCATATGTGAGGCAGATAAATGATACTATCAGGACTTATATGGAAAAGGACAATGTTTTGTGCATTCAGGTTGATGACTTCATATCATGTATTGAGGGAAAACCGAACAAGATCCTGATCATTGGAAACGACGGTATTTTTAAGAAATTCCTGGATGCATTTGAGTCTTCATGCAGCGTAAAGCCCAATACTGTAAAATCAGAAGCCGAATATCTGGAGATACTTCCGAGAAACACTTCAAAGGGAAAAGCTTTGAAGAATCTGGCGGAGCTTTTAAAAATACCTATTGAGCAGGTAGCTGCTGCGGGAGACAATTTGAATGATTATGAGATGCTTAAGGAGGCAGGGCTGGGAATCGCAGTAAGCAATTCAGCCCCGCAGCTTCTGGAAGCAGCAGATTTGGTTGCTAAATCCAATGACGAGGATGGTGTGGCTGAAATCATTGAACGGATCATAAAAGGAGAGTTATAGAATTTTGAATATATTAGGGGGAGCCGGTATATGGTGACCGTAATGGCTGTATTAACAATAGCTGTAGGATTTATTTTCGCATTCATCAATGGATTTCATGACGGATGCAATGTACTGGCATCGAGTATTTCATCGAGGTCGATCCTACCCAAAAAAGCAATGCTTATAGCATGTATGGCTGAATTCACCGGGGCACTCATATTGGGAACTGCTGTCGCAGATACCATAGGCAGAGGCGTTGTTTATCCAAACTATGTTCTGGCTGAAGAACCTGTGATAGGTGTGATTTTTGTACTTTCCACCCTGCTTGGGGGGATCGTATGGAATCTGATCACCTGGAAATATGGGATACCGTCAAGCTCTTCCCATGCATTAATGGGTGGGTTAATGGGAGCAGGAATACTTCTGTTCGGCTGGCATTCAATCAATTGGATTAATATATTGTTCAGGGTCGTTATTGTAATGTTCACTTCCCCCATTATAGGTTTTTCTATAGGATACTTATTCATGAAACTGGCCTTTGTACTTTTGAAGAACAGCAGTAAGGATATTAACGAGCATTTAAAAACGGTGCAGCATTTCAGTATGTTTTTTCTGGGAATAAGCCACGGAAGCAGCGATTCTCAAAAATCAATGGGACTCATAGCTCTGATATTGATGGTAACAAGCGGCGGCTCGGAATTCTACGTGCCCCTTTGGGTAAAACTGGGATGCGCAGCAGCTATTACGGCAGGACTTTCTGCCGGGGGCTGGAACATAATTAAAACAGTCGGAGACAGGATATACAAGCTAAAACCTATACATTCCTTCAGTTCACAGATAGCTGCATCAAGTGTGATTGCAGCAGCCTCAATATTCGGATCCCCGGTAAGCACCACACAGATAGTGATTTCAACTGTGATGGGTGTGGGTGCAGGAGACCGTTATAAGAAAGTGAACTGGAACACTGTAAAAAGTATAGGCGCCGCATGGTTTACAACAATACCCTCGGCTGCCGCAATATCTGCACTTTTGGCATTTGCAATGAGGGCTGTGTTTTAATTTTCAAAAATGACAGGAGGAAGAACAATTGGGAAAAGGGAATTTACTGGTCGGGCAGTCGGGAGGCCCTACTTCGGTGATAAACGCAAGCTTATACGGTGTGATTGATGAAGCAAGGAATTACAGTGAAATAGACACTGTTATCGGTATGCTTCACGGTATAGAAGGCGCTTTGAAAGAGGATTTCATCAATTTATCTGCGCAAAGCAGGGAGACTCTGGAGGGAATGAGGCTTACACCCGGAGCGGCAATAGGCGGCTGCAGGTTCAGGATAAACAACACAGATGCAGAGGATGCTGATAATAAGAAACTGTTCAGCATTTTCAAGAAATATAATATCAGATATCTTGTTTATATGGGCGGAAACGACTCAATGGATACTACCGATAAAATAAGCCGGCTGGCAGAAAAGATGAATTATGAACTGAAGGTTATGGGAGTACCCAAGACTATAGACAATGACCTGGTAGAGACACATCACTGCCCGGGCTACGGAAGCAATGCCAAATATGTGATAACTACTGTAATGGAGGCCGGCTTACATAACAGGAGCATGTATACCTCGGAGACAGTATCCATTCTGACAACTGTAGGGCGGAATACAGGATGGCTGCCGGCTGCCAGCATACTTGCAAAGAGGAGTCCGGAGGATGCGCCCCATCTGATATACCTGCCGGAAGTGCCTTTTGACGCGGAAAGATTCCTTGAGGATGTGAAAAAGACAGTAGCAAGGATCGGCGGGGCATTTATCGTAACAGGTGAAGGCCTTATGGATAAGAATGGTGAATATGTGAATGTGAATCAGAACAGTGTGGCTACAGATGCTTTCGGACATCCGGAGCTGGGTGGTGTAGGAGACTATCTGAAAGGTCTGATTGAGAACAGGCTTAAGCTGAGGGCAAGGGTAATAAAGCCGGATATAGCACAACAGGCAGCTATACACTGTGCATCCCTTACAGATATCAAAGAAGCGGAAATGGCCGGAAGAGCAGCTATCCGCGCATTTTCGGAGGGAAAATCAGGCTATATGGTAACCTATGAGGCCGAAGGCTCAGACTGCAGTTACAAATGCGGCACAGGGCTCGTGGAATTGCACAAAGTCGCCAATGAAGAGCGTAAAGTGCCTGCATGCTATATTAATGAAGAAGGTAATTTCATAAAGGAAGAGTTTGCTGACTATGTAAGACCTCTGATACAGGGTGAGGTAGAGCTCCGGACCGAGGGTGGCCTGCCGCTTTATACCAAGCTTGAAAAGCTCCCTGTAATCATGAAGCCTTAAATGTGTTATATGCTTTGAAAGGATGAAGGATATGAGCTTTTTTAAAAGCCTGTTAAGTGAAAAATCCCAGGAGGGGTTTTATAAGATGCTTACAAAACAATGCGAAATGACAGTGGAAGCAATTGATGAGCTATGTGAATATGTTGAGAATCCGAGCAAAAGTACGCAGTTGAAGATAACGCACCTTGAAAGGGAAGCGGATAATATCAGAAGAGAACTCATTTGCATGTTGGAAGCGGCTTTTATCACTCCTTTTGAAAGAGAAGACATATTCTCCCTGTCAAAGGCCATTGATGATTTGCTTGACTATTCAAAGTCTACAGTGGACGAGATCGAGATATTCGGGCTGGATACCAACAAGGACCTTAAGGACATGGTATATATTATCAGAGATGCTGTACTATGCATACTAAAGACCGTAAGGGTAATGGACAATCCCAAGAACAAATGCCAGGATGATATAATAAAAGCAAAGAAATACGAGAATGCAATGGAAAACCTGTACAGGTATGCATTGGTAAGACTGGTTGAAAATGAAGACATCAGATATATACTTAAGATGAGGGAGGTTTACAGGCATTTGAGCAATTTGGCGGACAAAATCGATATAGCCGCCGACATTCTTGGGAATATTATGCTGAAAAGAAGCTAGAGAGGGCTGCTGTGAAATAAATTATTTTGCAGCAGTCTCTTTTTGTTGTAAACAGAAGCCTGGGGCATTATAATGTAAGAGTTGAATCAATAATGAAAGGGTGCAATTCTGATGACAGCTAGAGCTTTAAAATGGAGTGCAATAATTGTAGTGCTGCTCTCGGTGCTGTTTCCTGTGGGAGCATATTTCGGAGTTGTTGCTGTTTTCATATTAGCCATAAAAGCCAGGAAAACAAGGCAGCTGCTATCTGAACTCTCTCTTGATACTCCTTTGCTGATAATGCTTTTTTCCGTTTTCCTGTCTGTAATATATTCCAGGGATATGCTGCTCAGCGTAGGCGGCGCTGCAATGATCTGCCTGAACATAGGGTTCTATCTGGTACTGGCTGTTGAATTGAAGAATATCAAGCGTCAGAGCTGCTATAATATACTGAACATAGCCTGTATTCTGGCATGCCTGTTCGGGATATATCAGTCCGCAAGCGGTGACCTGAATCTGCAGAAGAGCTGGGTGGACGAAAAGACCTTCGGCGTCCTTGTCAGGGTGTATTCTACCCTTCTGAATCCCAATATATTCGCTGCATATCTGGCTATGAACCTGTCCTTTGGATTGGCCCGGTTCCGGAGCCTCAGGGAGAATCTGCTCCTTACAATCAATATAGTGCTGTCATCCATTTGTCTGCTGCTTACTCACTCCAGGGGTGGTTTTGCCGCATTTTTCACAGCAATGCTTTTAATGTACCTGCTTAAGGGAAGAAAAATAGGGATAGCTGTATATCTGGCTGCAATGGCAGGGGCATATGCTGCAATAAATACTACCGCCTATTCCAATAGAGCCGCCCTGACGGCAATATATCAGGACAGCAGCAGCCTTTACAGACTGGAGATATGGAAGGCAGCCCTGAAAATGTTCTTTAATGACCCTGTCTTCGGACATGGAATAGGCACTACATGGTATTACCTTTCCAGTGGTTCTGAAAAGCTGTACAGGTACATACTGCACAGCCATAACATATATCTGCAGGTAGCTGCTGAGATGGGGATAACCGGATTAGCCGCTTTCACATACCTTGTAATAAGGAAGCTTTGGGAGGGCTTAAAGCTTCTCCGTAGAAAAACCTTAGGAGAAGAAAAATATATAATACAAGGCTTCATAGCATGCTCTGCCGGAATTGCCGTACACGGACTGGTTGATGCGGTGGTATTTGTACCTGCAATGAGTCTGATATTCATGGGGTATTATGCTTTGTACAGCAGTGTGATATCAGAGCATCGCGCAGAGCTGCCCGCCAGAATATCAGTACCCTCAGTGCCCAAATACGGAACTGTTCAATTACTTGAGGGCAAAGGTGCTCTTAAGCTGTTTGGCAGTAAACGTTCCCGTAAGGATAAGTATCAGAAAGAAGAAAGCAAGGCCTACCAGGCTTGATATAGTCATATTGTAGCTATGTATACCGTTTGCCGTGAGATAAAGATTGCAGCACTTGATCATTATGAACATTCCGATAAATCCGGCAAAGGGCTTAACAAATGCATTGAAAAAATCTATGCGTATCTGGTGAATGCGTTTCAAATCTGTCAGATTCCACAGGCATACCAATATGGCGCTTGCGCAGAAGCCTATAACATATCCGTATATTCCTACGGAGGGTATTGGAATTAAGAAATATGAGCATACAACGGATATAATGATATGGAGTATGGAGTTTTTAAATACCACATGCTGCATACCGACGCCATTCAGTACTGCAAACAATGTGAACTGCCAGTACTCGAAAACACATACGAAAGCCATCCAGAAAAGCATATTTCCTGCTTCAGGGCATTTGAAGAATATCCTGCACAGCTCCCATGGAAAGATTATGAAGAGGGAAGTGGAAGCAAGGGCTATAACTGAAGTGATTTTGAGAGAATCGTTGCATTTTTTGTTCATTGCGGTCCAATTACCTGCAGTATAGGAGGAGGCTATGGCCGGAACCAGTGTAATACCAAGAGAGGCAACTATGACAAAAGGATAGAAAAGCAGCGGCATCACCATGCCTGTTACCTGTCCGTATAGGGACAGTGCATTGGAGTTGCTGTAACCGGCAAGACGAAGCTGCATAGGTATAAGTACTGCAATTATCATATCCATGATGGTTGTAAGAGCACCGCTGAAAGACAGGGGAAGTGCCATCCTGAGTATTCTGCTTATGATCGTTATGGTTGAATCAGTCTGTGCATAGGACGCTGCGGCGGTCCTTTTCATTTTGTAGCTGGAGTATAGAAGAACTAGGCTTATAAGCTCACCTGCCGCCATCGCGGCCATCACGCCTGCACATACATATTCAATACCAAAGGGAAGCAGAAAATATGTAGTCAGAAGAAGACCTCCAACACGGATAAGCTTTTCCAGTATATCGATCAGAGCAGGGGGATTGACATCCTGCAATCCGAAAAAATAGCCTTTCAATACCGCACTTAAAGAAATAAAGAATACTGCAGGAGTGAATACCATAATGGAGAGAGATGTCCTGTGGTCCTTCAGTACGTGATCTGCAAGGTATTCAGCATTGAAAAATATGAAGGTGCAGAGGATAAGACTCCATAAACCTATAGTAATACTGCATATTTTTATTATCTTGTACATATTCCTGAAATTGTGCTTCGGCGCCTGTTCTGCCACCAGCTTGGAGGTTGCTGTCGTTATTCCACCTGAAACCAGTGTTATGAATAGAAAATATAAGGGCAGGACCAGCTGGTATACCCCTATGCCTTCAGAACCTATTGCCCTTGTAAGAAAAACCCTGTAAATGAAGTTTAGAGACCCGGTTATAAGATTTGTCAAGGTCAGAATAAAAGCGCCCTGTATGTAAGTAAGTTTCTTCAATGCTTATCCACTCCTCAAAAAACATCTATATTAAATATAGTATTTTGAGTGCCAGTACAATATTAATGGAAATTTATTCGAGGGTGGAGGGTACAGGGTTGCGAGGCTGCGAGGCTGCGAGACTACGGGGTAGGGGCGATTCATGAATCGCCCGTACAGGCTACGAAGCTTGGGTTGTAGGGAACGCATTGCATGCGTTCCGAATTGATAAAAAAAGGGCAGCCAGTATTCTGGCTGCCAGGGAAGTTGGATATACCTTGGTATCTATTATTCTTTTTCTATCTCAACTAATTCTCCGTTGGAGAATTTCAGAGTCAGCTCATCGTTCACCCTGAGGTCTTCAACCCTTGCAGTTTCATCGTCGATGACTACCTTGACATCTGAAGCTACTGTATAAGTCTTGCTTGAGCTGCCAACCTTCAAAGTGATTTTCTTTTCAGTACTGATGCTTATTCCTGTAAGCGTGCCTTCAACTTCTGTCAGGTTATCCTCTGCAACAACCTTTGTAACTCTTTCATCAATTATTTCTATTTCTACTGTCATACCTTTTTCAAGGTCAGAGAAATTCTCATCTTTATCATCGTTTACTGTTATTTCCGCATCATCTGGTATCGAGGGGGTAACAACAGAGCCGTTTGATTTTTTCACTTTTATTGTTTCGCTGCTTGTATTGAGTGAGTCTATGATTCCTTCAACAGTCACTGCTTCGTCCAGTTCAACGATTTTTATTTCAGACAGCTTGTTGTTATCCTCATCGACAAATCTTACTGTATCAATATTGTTGAAATTCTTGAATCTTACAACACTGTAAGGGTATGTTACAGCCTGAGTGCTGCTGGAACCTGAGGCCGGGTTTTCAGTATCAACTACAGCCTTTATTGTATATTTGCTGCCGTTCTGCAGCTTATATACATCTTCTATGTCAATTTCATAACCACCGGTATTCTTTTTACCCATTGCAGCTATTAGGTAGATATAGTTATCATACTCATAGGCCTTATAACTCTTGTTAAGCTTGAGGTAGTCAATCTGATCCTTCAACCTGCTGGACAGATCACTGTAATCAACTGCTTCGAAAGAAACTTCATTTTCTTCTGTCTCATCAACATCTGTGATCTCCACATCATCAAGCTCATCATCTTCATCATCAACGAATATTACATTCTCTATATCGTCAAAGCCCTTGAATTTCACCACGCTGTATGGATAGGTAACTGACTGGGTCACAAAGGAATTTGATGACGGTTCGTCGATATCGACTACTGCCTTAATTGTGTATTCGTCGTCGTTTTCAACCCTATATACCTTTTCAATATCTATATCATAGCCACCGGTATTTTTTTTGCCCATTGCAGCCAGAAGATATATATAACCGTTATATTCATAAGCTTCATAGTTTTCTGCGGACTTAAGGTCATCTACCTCATCCTTGAGTACCTGGGGAAGACTATTGTAGCTTACATTGCTGAATGATACTTCTGTTTCTTCAGTGTCATCATTATCATCAGCATCTTTCACAACTTCAATGAATATTACTTCTTTATCATCGTTTAATGTAAGCTGGAGAATGTCTCCTTCTACAAGGTCCTCAATAGTTTCAAATGATCCGTCCCTGTAAACCTGAACATCTTCAAGCACTTCATAAGTAACGGTGCTTCCTTTAACCTTCACAGTGATTTCGTTGTCATCAGCATCAGCCGATACAAATACTGTGCCGTTCTTTTTATTTTCAGTATCCGTAAGATCAAACTTACCTTCTGCCCTATCGAGCAGTACTGCCATTTCAGCTCTTGTTACAGGTTCATTGGGCTTGAAATTGTTATCGTTACCGGTCATTATTTTCAGCTCGTTTACGAGATACACATAACCGACTGATCCTTCCGGTATTGCATTACTATCCTTGAAGGACAGGTCTTCATCCATATGCTCCAGAGCTTCTTCAGTCTTTCCCATTGCCCTTATGATGTACTTTGCAATTTCGTGACGTTTTGCCGGTTTGTTGGGATTAAAGTCCTTTAGTTCCTCAGGAAGCAGAATTCCCTTTTCTATGGCAATATATATATATCCATAGCCCCAAAGAGGCATTACACCCTTATAATATGGGTGAACCTTTTTGCCTAAGCTTTCGGCTTCCTTGGCATCTCCGGTGAGTCTCATCACCATTGCCAGGGCTTCTACATGAGTGGTATTATTCCTTGGCGCGAACTTGCCCTGGCCTATACCTCCCAGGATTCCTTTACCGGTCATCTTTTCTATGGCATTCAGAGCCCAGGTAATGTTAGCGCAATCATCAAATTTGTATTTTTTTTCATTGTCTTTCTTGTCTTTCTCCTTATCCTTTGAATTCCCATTGCCTTTGCCGGGATTCATGAACTTTACAGATACCTTTGCACCTGCGGCAGCCTTATTAAAATCTGCGGCAAAAACTGTAGTTGTTAAGGAAGAGAGTGTGAATACTACTGCAATTCCTAGTGACATCAACTTTTTCTTCAACATAAGATTTCCTCCTCATCTCTTTCCACAAAGTGTTGGTTTTGTGTTTGATATAAAATTCGCAAGCAAATTATGAATTTAGGGAGTAATTTGAAAAAAAGTTAAAAATAATTTTTTTGTTAATAAAATAAAAGAAGGTGAAACATACGCTAAATATGGGATGACTGTACAGCTTACAGATATTTTTACTGTATTGACAACGATTCTTTATTATGCTATCTTAAATACAAAGATAACCTTTAATTTAGTCCTGTGAGGCTAGTAAGGTGTTGGTTGATAGTACTTATGGTTAAGTCTAACCTTCATGCCCGCAGGCGTGGAGGTTTTTTATTGTATAGGAAAGTTGCACTTTCCTATACAATAAAAAAGCTTGATTTAAATGCCCGTGCCAGAATTTCCTCATTACATTCGGAAAAGGCACATGGGCTTCAAATGCGGCTGTGCCGCATTTGAAATGTATAAAATGCACCGTAACCTTTAAATAATAGTCCTGTGAGACTAAGAAGGAGGAAAGTTACATGGGTTTAAAAGGAAGACATTTAATTGACCCCAATGACTTCAGCCTGGAGGAGCTTAATGAAGTCTTCAACCTGGCAGACAAAATGGTGGAGGATAGGGAGGCTTTTGGCAGCATCTGCAAGGGCAAGATCCTGGGAACACTTTTTTATGAACCAAGTACAAGAACAAGACTAAGCTTTGAGTCAGCAATGCTCAGGATGGGAGGTACTGTCCTCGGATTTTCGGATGCCAGCACAAGCTCGGTATCAAAGGGTGAAAGCATAGCGGATACCATACGTGTACTGAGTACTTATGCAGATGTTGTGGTTATGAGACATCCGAAGGAAGGGGCGCCAAAGCTTGCTTCAGAGTTTTCTTCCGTACCAGTTATAAACGGGGGAGACGGAGGGCATCAGCATCCTACACAAACATTGACAGACCTGCTTACAATAAGACGCTTTAAAGGGACCCTGGAAAACCAGAAAATAGCCTTCTGCGGTGACCTTAAATTCGGAAGGACGGTTCATTCCCTGATAAGTGCGATGTCAAGATATAAAGGTTCAAGCTTCGTGCTTGTATCGCCTGCTGAGCTCAGACTGCCGGAGCATCTGAAACTCAGCCTTACTGAAAAGTATGGTGTTACTATTTATGAGACTGAAAATCTTGAGGAAGTTATTAACCAGGTTGATGTGCTGTACATGACGAGAATACAAAAAGAAAGATTCTTTAACGAAGCAGATTATATGAGGCTTAAGGACAGCTATATATTAAGCAGAAACAAGCTTAAGAATGCAAAAGAGGATATGCTGGTCATGCATCCCCTGCCAAGGGTCAATGAAATAAGCTATGACGTGGATGCCGACAAGAGGGCGGTCTATTTCAAACAGGCTGAATACGGGATATATGTAAGAATGGCGCTGATGGCGCTTTTATTGGGGGTGAATGTCAATGTTAACGGTAAATAGCATAAACTGCGGAATAGTCATAGACCATATAACTGCCGGCAACGGTATAAAGATATTTGAGAAGCTCAAGCTCGATCAGGTCAATTTTCCTGTGGTGCTTCTTATAAATGTACCGAGCAGCAAGCATGGAAGGAAGGATATAATCAAGATAGAGAACAAGATAGATGTGGACCTTACCATGCTGGGACTCATTGACCCGAACATAACTGTAAACATTATTGAAAACGACAAGATAGTCAATAAGATGAATATCAGCATACCCAAAGAGGTGACAGGTCTGTTCAAATGCAAGAACCCCAGATGTGTCAGCAATTTTGACGAGTATGTGAGCCCCAAATTCAAGCTTGCTTACGCAAATGGCAAGATACACTACCGCTGTAGCTATTGTGAGGAACTGACGTCTTATACGATATAGATTAGATGCGAGATACGGGGTACGAGGCTGCGGGGCTGCGAGGCTGCGAGGTTTCGGGGCTGCGGGGTTTTGAGATGGGCTACGGAGTAAATAAGGAATCCCAGGATGTGATGTCCTGGGATTTAATTTTTTGATTTTTATATATCAATCTACATAAAAGTCGCCGTTTTCACAGATCTGTCTGTATTTTTCCGTGCAGTTCCTGATCGCCGATATTATTGCCTTTCTGGCACTGCCGTAATAATATTCTTTGAATTTATCCTCTATGGCTTCCTGGTCGTTCAGTGTACAGCCGGTCAGAAGCTCCTTCACAAACTTCCTTGTAAGCTCGGTCGCCAGTGAGCAATCAGCATCTACAATCAAGCCGGTCTGTTTTTCTACAACTATTACTACTGCAATTACCGAATACAATTCCTGTGCTGTGATTCCCTGCGGAAGCCTTGCATAACCTGTGATGAGTATTCTGCTGTTCTCCATAAGCGCCCTCCCCTATATTTATAAATGGGATGCTTATATTATAGCATAACTGCTTTCTGTTACATAGGGAGGATATACATTACTATTGTAAACAAAACCATGCCCAACAGTGCAAAGGGATAAGTGGCTCCATAGCCCGCAGCAGGGTCGTCGCTTCCAACGGCATCTATGGCTGCTCCAAGTCCGGGTGTGGAGGTCATGCCTCCGCAGATGGCTCCCGACAGCATGATCCAGTTGATTTTAAAAATATATCTGCCCACAAGGAATCCGGACATAATTGCGGCAAATCCGACAACCAGTGAAATAACAACAAGATATGCGCCTGAAGCGGCAAGGGCTTCAAATACCTTATAACCGTATTTCAGGCCTACTATGGCAAGGAAGAAAGCAAGGGACACCTGCCGGATGACGCCTAGTATCTTACTGTTCATTCTGAAACAGACAAACCCGATTCTGCCGATATATCCGAGAATCAAAGAACCAATGAGAGCACCACCGGTCGCACTCAGGCTGAAATCCTTGAAGCCTATTGCACCAAGCTTGATGACGACCAGGCCTATTGTATAGCCGAATATACATGCGATGATGAAAGCCAGCAGATCAAAGTCAACTTCTTTGATCTCCTTTACCGGGGAAGAGGCTCTTGCCTCCGCCATCTCCCTGCTGAAGGCCGCCTTTTCAGCTTCCACATCTATCTTGAAGATCATAGGGAAGAAGGTAACTGTAAAAATAACAATCAATACTCCAAAGGCGTAAGTAATCGCATAGCCCGTACCGACACCAGCCTCAGCATTTATGACAAACTGTTTTTTCTGTTCTTCCGTAAGCGATGTTACGGTTGAAGGCTCCAGGTTCTTATCTATGATCGATATGATCTCCGCAGCTTCATAAGTATCAGAAGGATTAAAAGCAGCAACCCGCTTTGACGCCTGCACATGTGCTGTTTCAATAGCTGCTGCGAGGCCCGGAGAGCTGGTCAATGCTCCGGTATATACACCTGTAATTTCATAGGGATTCGCATCCTCCATGAAAAGAGTCATGCCATAAGTTGCTGCAGCACCTATGAAGGTGATCAGAACACCAAGCAGGATGAATTTTGCACCATACTTTCTGATTACAAGGTTCAGATCCTTGGCAGCCAATAACCCGACAGCTACGACAAACAACACTAAAAACATGGTAAAGAAGCCGTTGTCAATGACTCCTGAATTTATCAGCTTTTGTGCTGCTCTGTGTGATTTATCCTCTGCGGATATCCCGGCGGCAAATCCGTAAATGAACCAGCCTATGACGAGTCCTGTGAACAGAGCACCCGAAGTTCCAAAACGGAATTTTCCGAATTTGATTCTACCGAATAAAAGACCCGTTACTACAGTGATGAACATCAGGACAAAGGGATCCATAAGCCATTCCACATAATTGAAACTCATAAATACACTCCTTTCAAATCTGGTGAATAGTCCAACTTATGATTAGATATAAATTAGAAATAAAAAGGCACAGCAAATAAATTGCTATGCCGTTTAATCGAGTACGTATCGGTGACTGGAAATCACCGGGTATTGATCTGGCTGAATATTTGAGAATAGTATAGCACAGGAGCAGGAATTTTTAAAGAAATATTTTGTATATGTACCATATATAGGACCGAAATATACTGATAAGAGAGCATAAAAAACAAAAATAACAAAAAATGTATTTACAAAATTTAATATCTATGTTACAATTACTATTAACACAAAACTGAATATAGCAGTGCGCTGAATTCTTTTGAAACGGGGGAACCAATCTTTGGGGTGAATCTCTATGTTAAATAGAGTAGGGTCAACTTCTTTCGATCCGAATCCGTCAGCTAACCTCGTAAGCGTAGGGAGAAGGAGATAAAAGCAAAGACAGTTATAGTCCTGCTGTAAATTGGGCTATTGTCTTTATTGCTGCAAGCATAAAGCTGTGGGAATCTCCACAGCTTTTATTATTCACATCTTCTTTTCTATGGGTCTGATCTGTAATATGTTCAAATTCTTGCTCACTCTACAACATTCTACAGCAAATTCATACAGGATTAGTGCTTGTGTTATGTAAAGCCTTTATTTCCCATACCCAAAATTATGTGGAAATGAATTACATTTTTGTCGAACAAGTACTGTCGAACCTGTAAAAATAAAGAATTGGGGGGAATGTAATGATTTATAGTATCGGCTTGATCATTGATAAGCCAAATATAGAAAAAAATAATACGGAGGTGGAGCACGCCAACGAACAAAAAGAAATAACGGCTGACAGGGTTTATGAAATTCTTAGCAAGAAGTATAGAACAGAGAAAATAATTTCAGATGAAAAAATAATAGATAGACTTATGAAAAGCGATGTAGATTTTGTTTTCAATCTCAGCACCGGTATCAGGGGAGAAAGCAGGCAGTCCCAGATACCTGCGTTACTGGAACTGCTTGGGATACCATATGTTGGCTCAGGTATCCTGGCTCACAGCCTGGCTCTTAACAAAGCGGTGGCAAAACAGGTTTTTCAGTTCCATAGTGTTTCCACACCGCCCTTCCAGGTATTCCACACCGGGAAGGAAGAACTGGATCAAAAGCTGGTTTTTCCGCTGATAGTTAAGCCTGCATGCGAAGGATCAGGCTTTGGGATTCATAAGGACAGTGTAGTATACAATGAGGAAGCCCTGTACAAGAAGGTCGGGGAACTGCTGCTGCATTACCAGCCGCCTGTTATCGCCGAGGAGTTCATTGAGGGCAGGGAGTTTACAGTAGGGGTGATAGGCAACGGAGTGAATAAAATGATTCTGCCTATTATGGAGATTGATTTTAAGGATATTCCTGAGGAGTACGGCAGGTTCTACACCTTCGAGGTAAAAACGGATTTCGGAGAGAAGACAAAATACTATTGCCCGGCGCCTCTCGGCAAAGAAACAGAACAGGCAATAAAGGAGAACGTCTCCAGAGCCTTTGACGCATTGGGCTGCAGGGATATTTCCAGAGTCGACGTCCGGCTCAGGGATGGGAAGCCCTACATAATTGAGATCAACAGCCTGCCGGGGCTTCAGCCGGTTTACAGCGACCTTCCGAAAATGGCTGAGGTGGCAGGCATGTCTTACGAAGATCTGATATTGCGGATACTTGATGAAGCAATAGCAAGGACGGAAGGCAGCAAAAAGTATAATAGTTAAAGGAGGAACCTATATGTTGGAGAAACAGAAAAAGCATCTTACCTTCGCTGTGATAGGCGGGGGCCATGGGGGACAGGGTATGGCTGCTTATTTGGCTTACTATGGTCACAAAGTGAATCTATATAATCGTACCATTGCAAAAGTGGAAAAGACATTGGAGCAGGGCTATATTGAGATGGAAGGCTGCATATCCGGTAAGGGGTATATGAACATCGTCACTGACAACATAGAGCAGGCAATTAATGGTGTTGATATCATCATGATTGCGGTTCCTGCCAGCGCTCACAAACAGATTGCCGGCCTTATAGCTCCGCATGTTGCTGCAGGACAATATATCGTACTGAATCCGGGAAGGACCGGAGGCGCACTTGAATTCAAAAACATCATCCGAAATATAAACCCCGGGAAAAACATATGCATAGTGGAGGCACAGACTTTGCTTTTCGCATGCAGGGTGATAGAGGACGGCAGAGTGGCAATGCTTAGCAGGAAAAACGAAGTGAAGGTAGCAGCCTTGCCGGCAATCAGAACAAAGGAATTTCTCAGTATAATCAATTATATAATACCTGAATTCATTGAAGCCGGCAGCGTGCTGGATACAAGCTTCAACAATATCGGAGCGATACTGCATCCTATCCCTACAATACTTAATTGCGGCAGGATCGAGAGTACCAAAGGTGATTTCCGGTACTATATTGAAGGGATCACACCCACTGTCGCAAAGATAATTGAGGAAGTGGACAATGAAAGGATGCAGATAGCCGATGCACTGGGTGCTGAGGTCATTTCTCTGAGGGAATGGCTGGGCTACACATATGATGCCTATGGAGAAACACTCTGTGAAGCTTTGTCCAATGTTAAAGGATATTGGGGCATCAAAGCGCCTTCCACCATGGACACCAGATATATATTTGAAGATGTTCCGCAAAGTCTGGTTCCCATCGCTGATATGGGCCAGTACCTTGGAATAAGGACGCCGACAATAAATTCCATGATCCATCTTGCATCCATCATCCATGACAGGGATTATTACAGGCTTGGGAGAAAGGTGGATGATATGGGACTTGAAGGACTGTCTGTCGACGAAATCAAGAGTTATGTGGTAAGTGGAGAAATATATGCATCGGGAGGAGTGGTTGCGTAATGAAAAAATATCTTGGTGCAGCTATCGGAAACTGCGTGCATGTCGGGGGAATAATCAATTTTCTCAGACTAGCCGAGCAGGAAGGTCACGAGACTTCCTTTCTGGGTCCTGCCGTGAGCATAGATAAGCTTGTTGAAAAAGTAATTGAAATAAAGCCGGACATAGCAGCAATAGGCTTTCGCCTTACTCCTCAGAATGTTGAGCCTCTGCTTTCAGATCTGGAAAGGCATATCCGCGAAAAGAGCCTGGAGAGCATTGAGTGGATTTTCGGCGGTACAAAGCCTGTGGCGGAGGTTGCCAGGAAATTCCCATACATCTCCGCTGTATTTGACGGAACTGAAGATCTTGATGATGTGATCAACTATCTGAGAGGAAAGAATCTGAAGGAAATGGAGATTTCCTATGCAGATAATATAATAGAAAGAATTGAAGGCAAATATCCATATCCGGTATTAAGACACCATTTCGGCCTGCCTTCTCTGGAAGCCACCATAGAAGGAGTAAAAAGGATAGCGGAGTCAAAGGTTCTGGATATAGTATCCATAGGGCCTGACCAGAACACACAGCAGTTCTTTTTCACTCCGGAGAAAATGAACAGGGATCTGGACGGCGCCGGAGGTGTGCCGCTGCGGAGTATTGACGACTTTCACAGCTTATATGAGGCTTCCAGAAGAGGGAATTATCCGCTGCTCCGCTGTTACAGCGGTACAGCTGAGGTATTCAGGTTTGCTGAGATGTTGAAGGATACCATCAATAACGCCTGGTGTGCAGTACCTTTATGCTGGTATAACGTGCTGGACGGAAGGGGTACCAGGCCTGTACGGGAATCCATAATTGAGGGGCAGAAGCTTATGAAGCTTCATGCAGAGTGGAACATACCAATTGAAGTTAATGAGGCCCACCATTGGAGCCTTCGCGATGCCCATGATACGATAGGTGTGGCAATGGCATTTCTGGCAGCCTACAATGCAAAGAAATCAGGTGTAAAAGAATATATAGCACAGTATATGTTCAATGTGCCGCCTGCAATGCATCACAAGATGGACCTGGCAAAAATGCTGGCAAAGGTCGAGCTGATCGAATCTCTCCATGAGGACGGCTTCAGAAGCTACAGGCAGGTAAGAGCAGGCTTGGCAAGCCTGAGTGCCGACCTGGATGTTGCGAAGGGACAGCTGGCCGCATCTACTTATATGGCTATGAGTATAAAACCTCACATCGTGCATGTGGTAGGCTTCAGCGAGGCAGATCATGCTGCAGGCCCTGAGGATGTCATAGAAAGCACAAAGATTGTCAGAGGTGTTATACGTTCCGTTCTGGACGGAATGGCAGATATGAGCCAGGACAGGGAGGTTCAGAAGAGAAAGAATGAGCTGCTGAAAGAAGCGAGGTTATTATTGGATACAGTAATTGAGTTATATCCTGAAAGTCAGGATCCATGGAGTGATCCTGTGGTGCTGGAGGATATCATAAAGCGCGGCATCATCGATGCACCGCATCTGAGAGGTAATCCAAGCGCCAGGGGCACACTTGAGACGAGAATTGTAGATGGAAAATGCATGGCTTATTCAAGAGAGCTTGAAAGGGTTGTGACAGAGAAGGAAAGGCTTGAAGAACTGTTGAACACCGGGGAGTGTAATACTGCTTCAGCATAATGCATGCTGCTGATCAATAGCTGACAGGTCGGAACAAAAGAAATCCCAGGTACCGGAAATTGCTGCCGGTACCTGGGATTTCTTGCGCTTAACATTGTAACATTATTCGTAAGTAAAAAATATTAAGAATATTTGGAGGAATTCGAGAATATTTGTAGAATATACCAGTGTCAGCATAATAAACAAATGTCCATATAATGGACACGCAACAGAAACAAAATATTAAAAAGAGGTGCGTATGGATGCCTGAAAGCAATGATACGGTACTGAAAAAGATCATTTCAATAATCAGGTTTTTAACTAAGAAGCCTTACTCCTTTACAGCTATTGAAATAAGCAGAGGGCTTGGGATAAACAGGAGCACCGTCCATAGAATATTGGCAGAGCTGATTGAAGAGCGGATGGTCATACAGAACCTGTCTACAAAAAAGTATAGTCTCGGACCAATGGCTTATCATATAGGCACATCGTATATGAATAACAAGGATTACCTGGTCCAGATCAAAAATATAGTAGATGATGTAGCTGAACAGACCAAACAGTCGGTGGGCTTTACTATCCTTGAGAACGGAAGTATTATAAATATTTACGAGGTGGAAAGCTATCAGCCGATAAAAATAGGATACAGACAGGGAGAATTATATCCTATCAACTGTGGTGTATATGGCAAGTGCATAATGGCTTTCTATGAGCCATATGAGGAGCTTAAAAAAATAGTTTATTCTATGGAGCTTGTCAAGAAAACGCCGAATTCCATAACGGAACCGGAGAGGCTCCTGGCCGAATATGACCTAATAAAAAAGCAAGGCTATGCAATCAGTGATGAGGAAGGCCTTTTGGGTGCAATAGGAGTGGGGGCGCCTGTGAAGGATTACAGCGGAAAGGTTGTCGGCTGCCTTGGAGTGGCCCTTGTAAAAAACGGACTTACAGAAAGTGATTTTGAGCTGACCAAAGAAAGTATAATCAAAGGGGCTCAGAGGATAAGCAAAATAATGCCGTAAAGGAGGGATATAGAAAATTAGGCAAATCATTAGGGAGGTGATATTCATATACCTATGTGCAAAAAAATGGAGGAATAGAAAGTGAAACAAATCTAAAATCTGGCGGTGATAGATGTAATTTCCACTTGCTATTCCACCCAAATGTTATCTTAAAGCATTACGCAAGAAATGTCAATTTAGTTATTAAGGGGGAATTTTAATGACTACTGCAACTAATCTTAATAAGCCTGAGAAGAAAAGGTTTAAAGTACCACATACATATGTAATACTGATGACTATCGTACTTATAGCTGCAATCATGACTTACATTGTGCCCGCAGGGCAGTATGACAGGGTTAAGGATGAAGCTACAGGCAGGACTCTGGTAGACCCTGCATCATATCATGTTGTTGATCAGAATCCTACCAAGTTTTTTGACCTTTTTAAAGCCATACCGACTGGAATGGAAAAAGCGGCAAGTATAATATTCTTTATACTGATAGTAGGCGGAGCGTTCCAGATAATAACAGCAACAGGTACTATCGAGGCTGGAGTAGGCAGGGCTGCTAAAGCTCTCAACGGAAAAGAAAAGCTGATGATACCCATGTTCCTGATATTGTTCTCAGTAGGAGGCGCAACCTTCGGAATGGCAGAAGAGACAATAGTTTTTGTCCCTATAGGGGTAGCGCTGGCAAGAGCCTTGGGCTTCGATGCCATAACCGGTTGTGCTATGGTAACCCTTGGAGCAGCCTGCGGCTTTAATGCAGGGATTCTGAATCCGTTTACGGTAGGAGTCGCTCAGGGTATAGCACAGCTTCCGCTGTTCTCGGGTATCGGCTTCAGGATAATATGCATGGTTACTTTCCTGGTTGTGACAGCCTGGTATATCATCAGGTACAGCGAGAAGGTAAAGAAGAATCCTGAAAGCAGTATAGTAGCCGAACTGGAAAAAGAAGACAGCGATACAAAGATAGATCTCAACAATATACCAGCCATGGAGCTCAAGCATAATCTGGTTTTATTAGTTCTGGTAGTAGGTTTTGGTTTTATAGTTTATGGAGTATTCAAATCAGGATGGTATATAGTTGAAATAGCTTCTGCATTTTTAGCAATGGGAATTTTCGCCGGATTATTGGGTGGATTAAAGCCGGATAAGGTAGCATCAGAATTCGTAGTCGGTGCAAAATCCATCGTATTTGGTGCGTTGGTAGTAGGTATCGCAAGGGCAATCCTGGTTACATTGGAAAACGGTGTGATCATAGATACAATAATCAACGGACTTGCCGCTGCAGTTCAATCACTTCCAAAATCCATATCAGTTGTTGGAATGTACATAGTTCAATTGATAATAAGTGTGATCATTCCTTCAGGAAGCGGCCTGGCAGCAACCACAATGCCTATCATGACACCGCTTGCGGATATAGTAGGTATAACAAGGCAGACAGCTGTATTGGCATATCAGTTTGCTGACGGCTTCACAAATTCCATAATTCCTACTTCGGCAGCTACCATGGGTTATCTCTCAATAGCAAAGATCCCATATGAGAAGTGGGTAAAATTCCTGGCACCGCTCATGACAGTATGGATAATCGCAGGTGCAATATTCCTGATAATTGCGAATGCAATGAACTACGGTCCATTCTAAACTACGGAAGGAAGGAAGACTAATGCTTGATACTGGAAATTTCTTCACTGAGGAAGAGCTTGTCAATTTGACGAGAAATCTGATCCGGATCCCGAGCCACAAGGATACTCAGGGGAGAGAGAAGTTAGTAGCAGAATACATACATGCTTTTTGTAAAAGTAATGGACTTGATGCGGAATTACAGCCTGTAGACGGTGTAAGGAGCAATGTTCTGGCATATCTCAGGGGCGACGGAAGCGGCAGGACACTTGTATTCAACGGCCATACCGATACTGTTCCTCCTTACAATATGACTGTCGAGCCCTTTGGAGCAGAAATAGTCAATGGAGAGATATTCGGCAGAGGCACCGTTGATATGAAAGGCGCGCTTGCCTGTATGCTGGTTGCAATGCTTGCGGTCAAAAGATCAGGCTGTAAGCTGAAAGGTAATGTTGTATTCACAGGGGTTATAGGTGAAGAAGAAAAAAGTGAAGGTACGGAATACCTGGTGAAATCTGGGTTGAAGGCTGACGGTGCAATAGTGGGGGAACCATCGAATTATGAATACGCAATAGGTCACAGAGGCCTTGAATGGTTGGAGATCATAGTAAAGGGCAAGGCTGCCCACGGCGGGGTCCCGAGTCTTGGGATAAACGCCATAGAAAAGGCGGCAGCCCTTATAGAAAGGATAAAGGAAAAGCTTTATCCTAAGCTTGAATCCAGATTCAACGAGTATATGGGGCCATCGGTCATGAACTTCGGAGTAATCAGAGGAGGGAATCAGCCGAGTATGGTAGCCGATTCCTGCAGTATAAGCATAGACAGGAGATATATACCCGGAGAGACAGTAGAAAGCGTTATAAAGGAGTATCAGGATATAATAGATGAATTAAAGGCAGAAGATCCGAAGTTTGATGCGGAAATCAGAAGGATTCCGGAGAATATGCTGACATTGGATCATCTGTATCTTATGACTCCGCCTGATGCACCGATCGTATCTGCAGTGAGGGAATCTCTGAAGGAAGTGACTGGTAAAGAGCCGGAAATCACTAGAAGGAGAGGCTGGACAGATGCCGCACTCTTATCCAATTTTGCAGGGATACCTACAGTCGTTTGCGGCCCCGGCAACATAAGCTATTCACATACCAAGGATGAAAGAGTGGCAATAGCCGATCTGGTAAATATGGTGAAGGTATATTTTGAAACAATTAAAAAATTCTGTGAAGTGTATGAATGATGAGGCTGCTGTAAAATAAAAGATTACGGATGGGTCAAGACCCATCCCTGCGTACTGTGTCGTAGGGAACGGTCTTGACCGTTCCGCATTTTGCAACAGCTTCATTATAAAGGGGTAACTATATGTATGATATTAAGCTGATCAATGGTAAAGTGATGGATGTTGATGCAGGGACAGAGAAGCTGTCTGATATCTGCATCAGGAATGGAAAGATAGAATTCATAGGCAGCAACGCAGGGGAAGCAGGGAAAGTCATAGATGTTGAAGGGAAGACCATAGCCCCTGGCTTTATTGACATACACATGCATGAAGAAGTACTGGTAGGGCAGGAAGCAAGAGGGAATTACGATATTGCCGACAGAATGCTTCAAATGGGTGTGACCACATGTGTCGCAGGTAATTGCGGCAACAACAGGCAGGGGATAGATGAGTTCTTCAGCTATATCGGCAGCTCGGGCAGTCCTGTGAATTATCTTAGCTATATAGGACATAACTATCTCAGACATGTTGTAGGTAATGATGATCGTTACAGGAAATCAACAAAAGCTGAAATAAGCAAAATGCAGCAGCTTGTAACAGAGGCGACGAGAGAAAACGCCATTGGAGTTTCTTTCGGACTGGAATACTCACCGGGTGCAGATACCGAAGAGGTGCTGCAGCTTCTGGAAGTTGTGAAAGGCCATGAGGTCATGCTGTCTGCTCATTACCGGAAGGATGCAAAGTATGGAATAGATGCCATCAGGGAACTGATATACATATCAAGCGAGACCGGCCTTCCGATGCAGATATCGCATCTTGGAAGCTGTACAGCATACGGTATGATGAGGGAATCCCTTGATGTTATTGAAGACGGGATAAGCGCAGGAATAAATATCAGCGCCGACTGCTATCCCTACGATGCCTTCAGCACATATATCGGTTCAGCCGTATTCGACGAAGGCTGCTTTGAATTGTGGAACAAATCCTATGATGCCATACTGCTGACTGAAGGGGCATACAAAGGAAGACGGTGTGACAGGGAACTGTTTTATAAGGTAAGAAAAGAGCAGCCGGACATGTTGGTTGTAGCTTTTGTAATGAATGAAAACGAAGTGGTGGAAGCATTGTCGGCTCCGTATGTTATGATCGCCAGCGACGGCCTGTTCAGAAACAGCCAGGGACATCCAAGAGGAGCAGGGACATTTCCAAGAGTCCTGGGCAGGTATGCAAGGGATGAAAAAAGATTTACTATTGCCGATGCTGTGAGGAAAATGACTGCTATGCCGGCAGATAGACTGGGACTAAAGACAAAAGGAAGAATAGCCGAAGGAATGGATGCAGACCTTGTGGTGTTTGATCCGGGTAGAATAATAGATACTGCTACCTTTGACAGTCCGATCAGTGCGCCGGAAGGAATAGACCATGTAATAGTGAACGGTTCGGTTGCTGTAAGCCATAAGAACGTCATTGACAACAGACTGGGGAAGGCTATAAGAAGAGCAGATATTCTGAAGGAGAGATGATTTTATGAAGGACAGATTGGTACAATATGCTGAGTCTATTAAAAATGAGCTCGTTCTGCTAAGTGAATATATCCTGGCAAATCCTGAGCTCGGATATGAAGAGTTCAAGGCATGCAAAGCCCATATGGATATGCTTAAAAAGCACGGTTTCAAGGTCGAAGAGGAATATCTGGGTATAAAAACTGCATTCAGAGCAGTCTTTGACAGTGGTAAGGAAGGTCCGACAATCGGATTCATGTCTGAATATGACGCCTTGCCGGGAATAGGCCATGGATGCGGACATAACTTGCTCGGTACTACCAATACGGGAGCAGGCATCGTACTCAGCAAGCTTATTAAGGACCTCAAAGGAAAGGTTATAGTATTCGGTACGCCCGCAGAGGAAACAAGCGGTGCTAAAGTCGAAATGGTGGAAAAAGGTGCCTTCAATGATATTGATATTGTAATGGAAGTACACCCGGGCAGCTTGCATTTCAAAAGCGGCACATCCCTTGCGATGGAAGCTGTTCAATTTAAGTTTACAGGCAAAGCGGCACATGCGGCCGCCTACCCTGAAAAAGGAATAAATGCACTGGATGCAGCAATCAACACCTTTGTTAATATAAATGCACTCAGGCAGCATATATTGTCTGATTCAAGGATACACGGTGTGATCACGGAAGGCGGAAGGGCAGCAAACATTGTGCCTGATCTGGCAATTGCACAGTTTTATGTCAGAGCAACCACCAAAGCCTACCTTACCGAACTGGTGGAAAAGGTCAAGAATTGTGCAAGGGGAGCTGCGCTGGCAGCAGGTGCAGGACTTGAGATAAGCAACTATGAGGCTTCCTATGATAATCTTGTTACCAATCAGGTCCTATCGGAGGTATACTGTAAGAATCTCATGGAAATGGGTGTTAAGGAAATCAACGAGCCGAGAAAGAGCTACGGTTCTCTTGATGTAGGTAATGTCAGTCAGATAGTTCCAACCATTCATCCATACTTTGGCATATGTGAGGAGGATATAGCCGCGCATACTGCTGATTTTGCCGAAGCAACCAGGACAGCACTGGCTTATGAATCAATGATACAGACGATCGGGGCTTTGGTTTTAACTGCAATAGAGATACTTAAGGACGATGGTTTGTTGCAGAGAATCAGGAAGGAATTCAGTACCGCCAGAAAATAGGTTGCCAGCAAGGAAATAGAATATGTAGAACAGAAGAGGGGGAATGTTAATGCACAAGCTTTTATTGAACCTAATCCCGACACTTTTGGTATACGGCTTGTTTCGTATAAGTTCTTCATATACAGGAATTTACGTAGCAATATTCACAGCTGCAGTCACCTTCATTATTTTTTATTTGTATGATACATTGAATAAAACGCTGTTAAAAAAACAAGTCAAAAAAGTTGCGGATGATCTGAAGAGAATCAACGAAGGTAATTTTTTCAGATCGCTGAAGGATGTTGAATCACCTATCCTGAGTGAATTGGCAAAGGAGATCGGCACTCTGCTTTTCAATCTGAAAAAGCTGCTTGCCGAAACATCAACAGGGGTAGAGAAAAATGCAGTTTTCGCAGTTGAATTTTACCAATCGGCAGAAGCGCTGGCCGGTGAGGTCAATAAAATAGTGGAGGGCAATAACGAAAGCTTTGAAAGTGTGTCAAAGGGCTTTGAGATCGCTCAGACAACACTGTCGAAGATGCAGGAGCTGGCTAGCGAAATTGATGTTATTGATGAAAGTGTACTTAAAGTAAGCAATCTAAGTCAGGATCTAAGCTGCAGGATTGAAACCGATAAAGCTCAGATCGACGGCATTGTAAAGCTTGCAAAAGAGACAGCCCTAAAGGAAAGTGAAAATGCCGGCAATATGAAGAAAATGGCGGAAGAAACAAAGAGGATAAAATATATTATAGGCAAGGTTTCGGAAATCGCAGAACAAACCAACTTGCTGGCATTAAATGCCTCTATTGAAGCAGCAAGGGCGGGAGAATTCGGCAGAGGTTTTTCAGTAGTCGCTGAAGAAGTTAAAAAGCTCGCTGATGAATCCAAACAGATTGTTGGCACCATACAGGCGGATGTACTGAACACAATAGAAACTATAGAAAAGACCGTAACTGCTTCAGAGATAGTGAATAGTGATATTAATACCATGCTCGGCAGTATCTCGGATACTTCGAATACCATAGGAATCCTGTTTGATTCGGTTTATGACATAAAGGACAGGATGCTGCAGGCTTCGGGCATATTACAGCAGCAGAGCAACTCGGTAAAGGAAGTGGCTGCTATAACCGAGGAGCTGACCAGTACTATTTCCGTTACTTCACAAGTGTCAGAGGTCAATCTCGCAACCACCGGTGAAATGCAAGCCAAGCTGGATGACCTGAAAAAGAAATCGGATAAGCTCAAGGAAACATCGGCAGAAATTGATAATACTCTGCAGGAGCTTATAGCCAAAGGGAAAATACTTGATGAAGATACTAAAAAGGCAATTGAGTTTGCGAAGCAGGAGCTGACACTCCTGTCACAGAACAGCGGATTGAAGCAGATGAGCCAGGAGCCGCTGGAAAAGATTCTGCTGGAGTATATGAAAACAAATAAGGGCGGCTTCAACATGTTCTTTGTACTGGATTCAAAGGGCATACAAAAAACCCGTGACATATGGTGCAATAACGATGACATGAGCAAATATGAGAGTTCACTTGGTTTGGACTATAGCGACAGGAAGTTCTTTTCAGATGCTGTGGCAAAAAGAGGGATAAATGTCACAGAGCCAAGATTAAGCTACCAGACATTCAATTTTGTCATTAATCTGAGCATACCCATATTTGACTCTGCCGGGCAGATCCTGGGAGTCCTGTCCAGCAGCAAAAAACTGAACTAGAGAAATTGCAGCAAAAAGAAACACCGTTTTCCTATTTGGAGACGGTGTTTCTTTTTTAGTAGAATTCAGATAGCTTTTCTAAAAAACCCGGTCTGTTTCATTGTCAATATAGTCCCAATCGATCTCATAGCCAAGTCCAGGTTTGGTGGGAGCATATACCATACCATCCTTCTGCACCCGGATGGTGTCTTTCATTCCAGCATCAAAAACTCCTTCCGGAACAGGCGATTCAAAGAAATCACAATTGCGGATGGCCAGCATAATGTGAAAATGGGCTGCCTGCACCAGCGTCGGTCCAAAGCTGTGCGGTTCATTCTTTATGTGATGGGCCTCGCATAGATGGGCTGTTTTTATCATAGGGGTGATGCCGCCTATATAATCGCCGAAGGTACGGACAATATCTACAGCTCCGCGTGTAATATATTCGGGGTAATCCAGGAAACCGATCTGATTCAGCTCTGTTCCGGCAATAGGAACATCCAGCTTCCTGCGCAGCATGCAGTGTCCTTCAATATCTTCCTCACGCAGGGGAGATTCATACCAATAATAATTCAACCTGTCCAGAACCCTGCCTACTCTCACGGCGCCGGCTCTGTCATAAGCACAAAGGGAATCCAGCATCAGATCCATATGCGGAAACTCCGAACGCATAGCTTCACAAAGCTCAATATCCCTATCCGGCTCGTTAAAGCCGTGAAGCTTAAGTGCAGTAAAGCCTGCATCCTCACATACATGTCCAAGCCTGACATATTCATCTACTGTCGAATAGGCTAAAGTGCTGGCATATGCGCGGATCTTATCCCGGTATCCTCCCAGAAGCTTATAAACGGGCAGTCCTAAAGACTTTCCTGCAATATCCCATAGAGCGCAGTCCACGGCACTGTTGAAAAACCTGTTGATTCTGAAGAAGGAACCGGTGAAATTCAGCTCGTAGTATATCCTTTCGCGATCAAGGGGGTCTTTCCCTATAAGCACAGATTTTATTAAATTGATACTGCTTTCAAGTGCCATGGGGTTCCCGCCTGTCAGGCTGGATACGCCGCAGCCTTCTATGCCTTCGTCGGTAATAACGCGAACGAAGCTGAATACATTCTTTTTAACTTCCCACTGGTTGTTATTTTTAATGGCGCCGAATGGTTTCAGCGCATGAACCTTTACATCTGTAATTTTCATTTATCAATACCTCTTTTTGAATAACGGGAAAAGCAATTGCCTTTCCCGTCAATATTATAAGAACATTACTACTTTAATGCGCCGACCTCTTTATAGAATTTTTCGGCACCCGGATGCATAGGAATATTTGCCGGGTTATATGCAAGATTATTTTTTTCGCCGACCTGCTTCAGATTGGTCACAACATTTGACAGATCTTCAAAACGCTCATAGATGAGCTTGGTCATCTGGTAAACCTCTTCATCCGATACATTGGCATTTGCAATGAGAGTGATCTGCTGATAAGGTGCATATAGGGGCTTATTGTAGTTCCATACATCATCAAAATCATACTCTACATATTCAAAGCCCGGCCACTCGGAAGCGAGGCGTTTAGCGGTAGCTTCATCCATCTGGAGCAAATGGGCATTGTCGTCGGACATGGCAAGGTCATCAAATATGGCATATGGAACGGGAGTGCAATTGAGAATTACGTCCAGCTGCCCGTTCTTCATTGCTTCAATACCGTCGGCAAAAGGCATGACCTTTACCTCGTAATCATCCTTGGTCAAACCGAAATAACTGAGAATGAGGGGGTCGTAATCAAAGGATTCGCCACCTGCCGGGCCAAAGCATACGCTTGCGCCCTTAAGGTCAGCCCAGCTTTTCAGCTCCGGCTTTACAGTAAAGCCGCGGAGATAATGCCTGTAAAGGCTGGCTACAAAGCGGACATTTTCCTGCTTTCCCTTATCGGAAAAGAAACGGGTTCCGGACATACCGCTGGATACAGTTGTAGCGGCGGTAATCCCGTACTGAGTTTCACCTGAGTTTGTTGTAAGTACGTTGCCATAAGTAGAACCGGGCTCAACCGATAAAGTGATAGTGCCCTTTGCATATTCGGAAATAGTACTTCCCATGGTCATCCATGACTGACCCGGTTGGTTGGTGGCAATCTTGGATTTAAAGGCCTGAGCTGTTTCTGCCGCCGGTGAACCGGAAGCAGGTGCAGGAGTTGCTTCCGGGCTGGAAGAACAGCCGGAAACCAATGTCATGCACAGAGTTACTGCTAATGCACACGCAAGAATTTTTACCTTTTTTGTTGACCTTTTCACATTAATACCTCCTAAATTTTATTTATACTGATTGGATACTACTTCTGTCTCATGTTTTTCACAATGTGACCTTAAGCTTCTGATTATTCCTGTATCTTACTTTGGATAAGACTGTTACTATAACTGTTATAGCAATCCCTGCGATTCCAAGGATACGGCTGGGGCTGAAAAGCATGATGGAAGTTGCAAAGCATAACAACCTTACAGGCATATTCATATTCTCAAAAAGGAAGCCTTCTATAGATACTGACAATACGTATGTACTTAAAACAGCAACCAGAATATCGAATAAGATTCCGATGTTAATGTCCAGCAAAAGCAGAGACGGGCAGTAAATAAAGATAAAGGGAACCATAAAACCTGCCGCCCCAATCTTAACGGCATTCCATCCTGTCTTCATGTAAGAAGAATTTGCAAGTCCTGCTGCGGCGAAAAGGGACATCCCGACGGGAGGAGTAATAAATGCCAGTGTTGAGTAATATACAACAAACAGATGGGCACCGACTGCGGGAACACCCATGGCAATAATGGCCGGTATAGTAATAGGAAGCTGGATGATATATGCCAGCAGAGAAGGAAGTCCACAGCCCATAATAATGGTGATCAGTGCTACAAGGAGCAAAAGCACAAACAGGTTGCCATTTGCCACCGACAATAGAATACTGGACAACCGTACGCCCACACCGGTTACGGAAAGAGCTCCCGATACAATTCCGGCCAAAGCGCAGGGAAGGGTGATAATTCTCATGTTCTTTGCTGATTTTACAAAGCATTGGACCAATGTTCCAGGGGTAAGCCATCTGGAGCGGTCACCGAAAAAGCTTACGGGGATGAGAGATACTGTAGCCCAGCTTACTGTAGCCAGAGGGGTATAACCCATCATAAGGGGAACAGCCAGTATCAATATGGGGACCAAAGTGAGCCAGCCGTCTTTCAATACTTTGCGGATAGGCTGCATCTCATGTTTCTCAAGGGGTTTCATATCCAGCTTCAGAGAATGGAAATGCACGGTAAAAAAGGCTGCTATGTAGTACAAAATTGCCGGTATAGCTGCACATAGGATGATTCTGGAATAAGGTACTCCGGCGTAGTCCACCATTGCAAAGGCAAGTACACCCATAACAGGAGGAAGGATCATGCCACCGGTTGATGCAACAGCTTCAACAGCTGCTGCGTATGCCGGTTCAAAGCCTAATTTCTTCATTAGGGGGATAGTGAAGGCGCCTGTCGTCAATACATTTGCTATCGGGCTTCCTGAAATGCTTCCCATCATGGCGCTGCTGACAACTGCGATTTTTGCAGGGCCGCCCTTTTGACGTCCGGCAATGCTCTTGGCAAGTTCAATCAAGGTATTTCCTGTACCCATACGCTCAATAAGCGTGCCGAACAGGATAAACAGGTATAAATAGGACGCTGCAACACCAATTGGTGTTGAAAAGATACCCATCTCACTCCAGGAGCACAGCTCGGTAATAAATTTAAAAGAGTATCCACCATGCTGCAAAATACCAGGGGCTAAGTTTCCAATAACCAGATAGACTATTGATAACGCTGCGATGATCGGCATAACCCAGCCAATGCAGCGCTGTGACAGTACAAATATGGTTATTACAAGGATAATACCGGTAATAATGTCCCGCTGGGTGAATCCAATGCCCCATAGACGGGTTTGATAATAGCTGAAATTTCCATAGAAAAATGCGTAGGGTATAACTACTCCTAAAAGAGTAATGCTATAAAACACTCTCGCAACAATATTCTTTGATTCCCGCATAAGTATAAGTGATGAAATGAGGAGTACTAACAGGAGATGGACTCCTCTTTGAATGTAGAACTCTTCGAGGCCGAATATACCTGTATAGACATGAAATAGACCAAGAGCCACAGAAAGTATGACAATCGAAGTATCTATGATTCTATTGAAGGTATTGTCATGTGATATAATAGGTATTTCAGTAACGGATTCTGCCACTTCTTCTTTGGCTTGTTTAAACTCTTCATAGCCCATATAACATTCCTCACCTTTCCTAAATATTCTTTGGTTTTGTGCTAATGGCAGCATTTTTTGTTACCATCGGTAATCCCTTACACAGGTATGGAAAACCTGCATCGGTGTCAGATCAACCCTATAAATGTCCACCAGAGAATCTCGGCTATGCATACGAGAACAACGACTATTGTTTGTGCGCTGCCGAATCTCAGGACATCATGTTCGGTATATCCGCCTTCATTTTTGCCCAGGCCGACCAGCAGATTTACATGGTGCATTGGCAAGACCCAATGAAGTACGATTGCCGTGTAAGCAATCATGGAACAGACGATTGGACTGATTCCTGCAGCACTACCCACTTTGATTATAATAGGGGTAATGGCTCCCAGTACGGCAATGGCGCTGCCGAAAACCAGATGAGAACACATACAGACACCTAAGGCGAAAAGGGCAAACAAGAGTGGATCGGATGGAAAAATCCAATGGTTTATAATTGTTACGATCCAATCAATCAGTCCTGTTGCCTGGCTTACTGTACCTATGGAGATGGCTGCCACTAAAAAGAACAACGTGCCGATGTGAACCTTTTTCCATGCCTCGACATCCAGGATATCCCCAATTACGGGCAGACTCAAAGCTATACTGGTCCATAAGCCCACCCATCCGGGATGTATTCCGTGAAGGGATGCGGTCATCCAAAGAATCACTGCCAGGCAGATCCAGAAGGATACTTTTTTTTCATCCCAGCTCATTTTACCTAAAGAATTTCTCTGTTCGGCCAGAAAGTCTTTGTCTAAAGTAAATTCCCAGGGTTGTCTGAATAATAAGAGCTGTAATGTACAGGTCAGGGTACATGCCAGAAGTGCAGGTAGTCCCATATATAAAATCCAGTCGAAGTACCCTATGTTCACATTTGCAAAGCTGCCGACCAGCACATTCAAAGTGCTGTCTCCCGTTAACAGGATCATTGAAGAAGGTACCGAACCGGCAAAAATAGCCAAACCGATTTGCGCTTTTCCATCTTCAGGAAGCTCCGATGAATGCATGGCACAATTCATGATCGACATCAAAAGAAATGAACGGGGCCATGGATGGGGAATAAGTATGCTTAGCAAAGCACCAAGAACATAACAGCAAATAATAATACTGCGCCATGAATTGGCAAACCTGGAAAGAAAAAAAAGCGAAAATCTTTTTCCCAGTCCACTTTTTTCAACTGCATAAGCTAAAAGGAACCCTCCAACAACCAAATAAATTGTTGCTGTTGTCCATGGCTTGAATATCAACTCTGCCGGAACCAAAGATTTATCCAGGAAAATGTAGAATGAGCTTAACAGGCCAAGAGCTGTAAATCCCGGGCTGGAAACTCCCGTTACCCACCATACCATGGCTCCAAGAATAAGCGCAAGGCATTTCTGTCCATCAAAGCTTAACCCTGTGATGGGAGTATTCCAGAGTATAATACATAAAACAATGCCCAATACCATTCCGAGGGTTCTTATGGAAATAAGATTTTTCTTCAATGTAGTGCAAGATAGTATTTCTACAAACATCACCTCCCATGATACTGATAATACTTTTTAGATTTGCTGCAATTCAGTGGTGTTACATTAATTTATACAAACTAAATTGCAAGCGCTTGCAATTCTCAGTATTATGCTATCATGATATATTTTGCCTGTCAATAAAAATTTTGCATAATATTTTTATATTATGTAGTCGGTTGCCTTCCGTATTCCGTCATAATTTACTATATTTTAGAATATATACAGGTCTTCCCAATTACTTCTCAAAATAGGTTGCAAAATATTTGCAATTATACTATACTTAAGCTGGAAATGAATGATATGTTTTGAACGAGATTGCAAACGCTTGTTTTGCATTGGAGAGGAGGCTGCTCACCTATGGCTACACTAAAGGATATTGCCGATATTTGTAATGTCAATATTTCTACGGTTTCCCGCGCCCTGGCAGGAAAAAGCACGGTAAATCCAAAGACCAGGGATAATATACGAAATGTTGCAGAACAACTGAAGTATACGCCAAACCTCCCTGCCAGAGCACTTGCCGGTGGCACGACCAAAACCATAGGTCTGATTGTTTTGGAGGTGGACAGCAACTATTATGCAAAGATCATCAAATCTGTGGAGCAGGAGCTTCACAATCATGGGTATGTATTGATTGTCGGTATCGGGAATTTTGAGTATCAGAAGGAACTGGACTGTCTTAAAGCGTTTAACAGCAGACATGTAGACGGGATTATAATGGTTGGCCCCTTCAGTGAAGAATTCAACACTAATCTTCCTAATATGAGGGAGATGTTTTTACAGCCTTCAGTTATCGTACAGGCCAATACACAATGCGATTTTGCCACTCATATCACTATGGATGACCGGACGGGCATTTTTGCCGCTGTCAAACATTTGATTGATTTAGGACACAAAAGATTGGGCTATATTTCGGAGAGGAATTCCAAAACCCGGCGTATAAACGGTTTCACAGAGGCCTTGACAGCTTATGGACTGGAATATATTCCGGAATATGTTAAAATCGGGAAGGGCCGGTTCGAGACCGGCGGCTATGAGGCTATGAACGAAATGCTGGATCAGGGCACACGCCCGACTGCAGTATTCTTCAGCTGTGATAATATTGCACTGGGTGCTACCAAAGCCATATATGAACATGGCTTAAGTATTCCTCGCGATATTTCTCTCGTTGGGTATGATGGAGTTAAGGAAGCTGCCTATCTGCCTGCGGCGCTGACAACAGTTGTCCAGCCTGTGGCTGAGATGTCACGGCTGGCTGTTCAGCAAATCGTAAGCCAGATTGAAAGTAACGACCGTACTGCAAATCTGCGCCTGTCAGTACAGCCTCAGCTGGTTGTAAGGGAATCCAGTGCTCCGCCGGCTGAAGCCTGATTAATAATAATTGACAATTATAGGTAATTAAATTACTATATTATAGTGATTTAATTATTTTTTTGGGGAGGTTTTGTTGTGTTAAGGGGTAAAAATGTCAGGTTGAGAGTTATTGAAAAGGAAGATATTCCTGAACTCATAAGGATCAGGAATGAGGAGGAGGTACTTATACACCTTCGCTCGAATATTCCCCAGCCGACTTCTGTCCATGCTGAGGTGCTGGATTATGAAGAAAAAAGTAAAAAGAAGCACAAGGATGAGGCAGAGTTTACTATCGTGAAGCTTGACGGTACGATTATAGGCAAGTGCGGCACCATGCACACCCGGTGGAAGGACAGTGAGACTACAGTACACATATATATAGGCGGCAGCGAAAACAGGGGGCAGGGATTTGGGACTGAAGCCATGCTGCTGCTTCTAGACTTCATATTTGAGCAGATGAACCTGCGGCGTGTGAAGCTGTATGTATTCTCCTTCAATGAAAGAGCGATAAAAAGCTATGAAAAAGCAGGCTTCAAGGTTGAAGGCATATTGAGACAGGAGCTTTTCAGGAATGGAAAGTATTATGATGTGATGCAGATGAGCATATTGAAGCATGAGTATGATGTTCAAATGAAGGGAGCTTTTGGAGATGCTGTTTAGTGGTGAACTGGTCAGACTGAGATCCATAATTGAAGACGACCTGAAATATGCTGCAGGATACCTGAACGACCCGGAAATCATTCTTCTTCTTGATGATGATGCTCCCATACCTACTTCCCTGGAGAAGCAAAAGGAATGGTTCGCTGAATACCTGAAGGAGAAGGATATTTCAAAGGGTCTGGAGCTGGCCATTGAGACTGTAAAGGAACGCAAATACATAGGCAGCTGCTTTGCGCATCATATGGACCTAAAGAACAGGCATACACTGGTAGGAATATTCATAGGGGACAGGGAATACCTGGGTAAGGGTTACGGTACTGAAGCAATGATGCTGCTGATGGATTATCTTTTTGATGAGGTGAATCTGAATAAGATTTCCCTGGATGTATTCTCCTTTAATGAGAGAGCGATAAGGAGCTACGAAAAACTGGGCTTCAAAGTTGAGGCGATAGGCAGGGAGGCAGTTTTCAGATTCGGCGGCTATCATGACCTTTATGCCATGGGTATACTGAGAGAAGAATATCACGAATTGAGAAAAAAGTTTTAAAATAAGAGCACCCCGTAAAGGAGTGCTCTTATTTTATGATATAAATATTATCTACCGGACATGCTTCTTTCAGCCTGCTCGATTAATCTTTTAACCATGTTTCCGCCTACTCTGCCTGCATCCCTTGCTGCGATGTCACCATTGTAGCCTTCTTTCAGATTTACACCTACTTCAGTAGCTATTTCAAACTTCATCCTGTCAAGAGCAGCTGCAGCCTGAGGTACTACTTTCTGATTATTTCTTGCCATTTATATCACCTCCTGATATTATGTTTTACTGAAACGAGAATAATATTAGTGTTATATTATTGATTTTGTTCCATAATTAGCTTGCATTCAGAATACAGATATGATATAAAATAATTAAAAGTCAAAGAAAGTCAAAGTCAAATAGGAGGTAAAAATACATGGATATAAACAAGCTGACGCAGAAGGCACAGGAAGCGGTCTTCGAAGCTCAGAGCCTTGCTGTGAAGCACAACCATCAGACTATTGAAGAAGAGCACCTGCACTTTGCAATAATATCACAGAACGAAGGCCTGATTCCGAAGCTGCTTTCAAAAATGAACGTGCCTTTTGATTTTTATTATAAAGATGTTTCAGACCTTCTGGAAAAAATCCCGAAGGTTTACGGAGCTACGGCTGTCTCACCTTATGTTTCCAGAAAATTTGAAGAGCTATTCATTAAAGCTGATGAAGAAGCAAAAAAATTTCAGGATGAATATATTAGTGTAGAGCATGTATTTCTTGCATTAATCGATGGAACAAATACTCCATCGGCAAAAATAATCAAAAAATATGCGATTACCAGAGATAAGTTCTTAAGGGAGCTTTCATCCGTCAGAAGCAGTCAGAGAGTTACCAGCCAGAATCCTGAGGAAACCTATGAAGCGCTGAAAAAGTTCGGCCGCGACTTAGTGGAGGATGCACGCAGAGGGAAGCTCGACCCGGTTATCGGCAGAGATAACGAAATAAGAAGGATAATCAGGATACTTTCCAGAAGGACAAAGAACAATCCTGTGCTTATCGGCGAGCCCGGAGTCGGAAAGACTGCCGCTGTGGAAGGGCTGGCACAGAGGATTATGAAGGGCGATGTACCTGAGGGACTGAAAAACAAAACCGTTTTTTCACTGGATATGGGCGCTCTTATTGCCGGCGCCAAATTCAGGGGAGAGTTTGAGGAAAGGCTGAAAGCAGTCCTGAAGGAGATAGAAAAGTCAAACGGCCGGATCATACTGTTCATTGATGAAATCCACAATATAGTAGGTGCAGGAAGGGCAGAAGGGGCAATGGATGCTGGCAATCTGCTGAAACCGATGCTTGCAAGGGGTGAGCTGCACTGTATCGGAGCCACCACCCTGGATGAATTCAGGAAGCATATTGAAAAGGATGCAGCATTGGAGAGAAGGTTTCAGCCTGTGCTTATCGATGCGCCTGATGTGGAGGATACCATATCGATACTCAGGGGACTCAAGGAGAAATTTGAAATACACCACGGAGTCAGGATACAGGACAATGCCCTCATATCCGCAGCAGTGCTTTCAAACAGGTATATCAGCGACAGGTTCCTGCCCGACAAGGCAATCGACCTTATAGATGAAGCGGCCGCCATGCTGAGGACTGAGATAGACAGCATGCCCGGAGAGCTTGACGAGATCATGAGAAGGATAATGGTACTTACGATAGAGAGGGAAGCGCTGAAGAAAGAGAATGACAAACAGTCTGAAGAGAGGCTGGAGGCACTGAACAGGGAGCTTTCGGAGCTTAAGTCCTCGGGAGATGCAATGAAAGCCCAATGGGAACTTGAAAAAGAAAACATCAAGAATATACGTGAAATAAAGAAACAAATCGAAGAGACAAAATCTGAAATAGAAAAGGCTGAGCTGAAGTATGACCTGAACAGGGTAGCGGAATTGAAATATGGCAAGCTAATTGAACTGGAAAAGCAGCTGAACAGCGAAAAGTCAAAGCTTGAAAAGAAGCAGAGCATGGGTCAGCTGCTGAAGGAAGAGGTCACAGAAGAGGAGATATCGGAAATAGTATCCAGGTGGACAGGAATACCCGTGAAAAGGCTTATAGAGAATGAAAGGGAAAAGCTGCTCAGACTGGACGAAATACTTCACAGGAGGGTCATCGGTCAGGAGGAAGCGGTCTCTGCTGTGGCAGATGCAGTGATAAGGGCAAGAAGCGGTCTCAAGGATCCCAGGAGGCCGATAGGCTCCTTCATATTCCTCGGACCTACAGGGGTAGGAAAGACTGAGCTGGCAAAAGCCCTGGCTGAAGCGCTTTTTGACAGTGAGGACAATATAATAAGGATAGACATGTCTGAATATATGGAAAAGCACACAGTAGCAAGGCTTATAGGCGCACCTCCCGGATATGTGGGCTATGATGAAGGGGGACAGCTGACTGAAGCGGTCAGAAGGAAGCCATACTCGGTATTGCTCTTTGATGAGATAGAAAAGGCTCATCATGACGTATTCAATGTTTTCCTGCAGATACTTGATGATGGAAGGCTGACGGACAGTCAGGGCAGAACTGTGAACTTCAAGAACACTGTGATAATCATGACCTCAAATATAGGAAGCATGTACCTTCTGGAAGGCGTGGACAGGAACGGCGAACTGAAGCCGGAAGCTGAAGAGGCGGTCAATGAGGAGCTTAAGCGGCATTTCAGGCCTGAATTCCTGAACAGGGTGGATGACATCGTATTCTTCAAGCCTCTTCTGAAGGAGCAGATAAGAAGGATAATAGACCTGCTCTTTGAACAGGTGTCGCTGAGGCTGAAGGACAGGGATATTGAGATTACGCTCAGCGATAACGCAAGGGACTATATAATAAATAATTCCTATGATCCTGTCTATGGAGCAAGACCGATCAAGCGTTTCCTCCAAAGGAAGATGGAGACCTCCATAGGAAGGGCTCTGATAGCCGGAGAAATAGCAGATGGCGACAGTATACTCATTGATGCGGAGGCTGACGAGCTGATTTTTAAAAAACAGAATATTTAGGTTGCATTAAAGAAGCTTCAAGGAAGAATTAGGCAACCTATGAAATCAAGGTAAATGTTTTGCAATATTTGAATTTCGATGTAAGATGTTTATTGCAAAACATATAGCTTATAAAATTTGATTTGTTGGTTTATTATGCTATATTAATATATAGAGATTATCTAAGGAGGAGATGGAATGGGCAAGACATTTTCGGAAATAAATGTAGGGGATAAAGCCAGCTTTGAGAAGACCATCAGCGAGACAGACGTATACATGTTTGCCGGAGTAACTGGAGATATGAACCCTGCACATATAAACCACGAGGCTATGAAAAACACAAAGTTCGGTGGAAGGATAGTCCACGGCATGCTGACGGCAGGCCTGGTATCAGCGGTATTGGGAATGCAGCTTCCCGGCTCCGGAACCATATACCTTTCGCAGCAGCTCAACTTCAAAGCTCCTGTAAAAATGGGAGAGACAATAAAAGCTGTTGCTGAGGTAATAGAGAAGCTTGAAAAGGGCAGGGTAAGGATAAAGACTACCTGCTACAACCAGGATGGGGTTGAAGTGCTGGATGGAGAGGCACTTGTCATAGCTCCGAAATAACAGAAGGAGGGACTTTTATGGAGGCAGTAATAAGAAATCAAAGAGATGCAGTGCTTGAAAAAAGACCTAACCACAGAGAGGTATACGGAAAGCAGCTGACAGTAAATGCAGAAAACGGAAGGCTTTCAGCAAACCTTATAACAATAAAGCCTGAAGGCGAGATAATACCTCACACCCATGAAGTGCTTGAGGTCATATACATAATCGAAGGTGAAGCCTCGGTTTTGGTCAACGGTGCAAGACAAAAGGGAGAAGCAGGTACAATACTGGTAGCGCCTGCCGGAAGCGAACATGGAATTCTAAATACCGGAGACAAGGATGTTATCATGTACTGTGTATTTTCACCGGCAATCGCATAATAACTTTCAGGGCTGTAAGTTACAATGCTTATAGCCCGATTTTGTTTATGGTTACATTTTAATCCAAAAGCACACAATAGAAAAAACGGGCAGAGGTGCAATATGTTCGAGATCAGAATGACTGAAAATGAATCAGGCCAGAGGGTGGACAGATTTCTTAGAAAGTACCTTAAGGAATACACTCTTGGAGATATATACAAGCTTTTCCGGAAGAACAAGGTCAAGCTTAACGGAAAGCGGGTAAAGGAAAACCAGATGCTCAGCGAGGGGGATCTGCTGCAGCTCTACGTTGAGAAGCCGGAAGCCGGAGTGAGACAGGAGCTGAGCTTGCCCGGAACCGGAAAAAGCCTGGACATTATTTTTGAGGATGACAATATAATTATTGCAAACAAACCTGCCGGACTGCTGACTCATCCTGATAAGCCCGGGGACAGTGATACGCTTATAGACAGGGCTCTTTACCATATATACAGGAAAAAAGGGCATGAGCAGTCGGAGACCTTTTCTCCTGCCGTATGCAACAGGCTGGACCGCAATACAGGTGGAATTGTTATGATAGCCAAGAATTACAAAACCTTAAAGGCAGTGAATCATTCCATCAGGGAGAGGGGAATGCAGAAGCTTTACCTGTGCATAGCAGCCGGGAAAATGGATAAAAGCGGAGAGCTGAAAGGCTTTATCAGGAAGGATGAGGGAAGGAACATTTCTTCGATCCGGCAGACTGATAACGGAGACGGAAAGGAGATACACACCATCTTCAGAACCCTTGGCGTATCAGATCCGGTAAAGGAGCTTGGAATGCCCTTTTCTCTGCTGGAGGTGGAGCTGGTGACAGGCAGATCCCATCAGATAAGAGCTCACTTTGCAAGCCTGGGGCATCCCCTTGCAGGAGATCTGAAGTACGGGGATAAGGCTGTCAATGAGTATTTCAGGAAGCAGTACGGACTGAAGCATCAGTTCCTGTATGCGTACAAGGTGGCTTTTCTTGAAGTACATGAGGATATTAACTATTTAAAGGGTAAAAGCTTTGTAAGCAGGCTGCCGGAGAACTATTCAAAAATTGCCGGCAGGCTGTTCGGGATGGAGGGGATTTAATTGCTGGAAGCACTGGAGAAGAAGCTCACGAATATTTTGGGGAGTATAGAAGCCAGACTTGAGGAGAACATATTGTTCTTCAAGGAAATTGCCATAGAGTATGAAAAGAGCGGAAAGACTGCCGATGCCAGGGTATATGTCAGGGGAGACGAACTGGTCTTTGAGTTCAATAAGGCCAGGACCGTAATAGCTCCCTCTGAACTAACGGGTATTATATTGAAGACAGGAAAAGAATACGATAATTGTATGATCAATTATCATGAGAGAGGCAGCAGCATCGCTATAAGCACGGAAAAAAACAATGTCAGGGTGAAATACACCGACCGGGAGCAGGAGCCGGCAAAGCTGCATGATGATGTAAGTGCAAGGACAAACAGGACTTACCTTGTCAAAGCGGGTGAAGCCGACGCCGTACTCAAGGCCATCGGTATACTCACGGCCGACGGCAAGGTGAAAAACGACATGATAAGGAAATACAACCAGATCGATCACTTTGTCGAGCTTATTGACGGACTTATAAAGGAGCAGGGGAACAAGGACAACATCACTATACTGGACTGTGCCTGCGGCAAATCATACCTTTCCTTCGTGCTGAACTTCTACGTAAAGGAGAAGCTGAAGAAAAACTGCTATTTCATAGGCCTGGACATATCGGAGCAGGTTATAGAATCCTCAAGGAAAATAGCGCAGGACCTGGGTTACAGGAATATGGAGTTTCATCAGATAGACATTCAGAACTATCAGCCGGGAAGGAAGATAGATATAGTCATAAGCCTTCACGGCTGCGATACGGCTACGGACATGGCTATAGCCGCCGGAGTGAGATACGGGGCGGGAGGTATAATCGTAATCCCCTGCTGTCACAGGGAGCTCCTCAGCCAGTATGAATACAAGCCCTTCAGTGAGATCATCAAGTATGGGGTACTGAAGGCAAGAATAGCTGACGCGCTGACCGACGGTATCAGGGGACTGCTCCTGGAAGCAATGGGCTATGAGGTTTCCATAGTGGAATATATTTCACCTCTTGATACTCCGAAGAACCTTATGATAAGGGCTGTCAAAAAAAGCAGCAGGAACAGAAAGGCTTATGACGAATATCTGGACCTGAAGGAAAGCCTTGGAATAAGCCCTGCATTGGCAAGATTGCTCAACATTTAGCAAAATAGTGCATAACAAACACCTGCCTTGGAAAAATATAAAGGAGGTGTTTTTTTATGCGCAAAAGAATAGTCCAGGACCCCCTTGTAGCAATCGTTGATGCTGCAAGCTCCAAAAACTGCATCGAAGATGCATTGAATATAATAGAAGCGCCGTCCTTGATCAAACCGGGCAATACTGTGGTGATCACTGCCAATATGGTGGACAGCAAGCCTGCAAGCACCGGCACTGTTGTTCATCCCGACCTCCTGAGGAAAATAATCAGGTATGTAAAGAATTTCAATCCTTCAAGAATAGTTGTTGCAGCCGGCTCCGGCGGAGCACCCACACAGCAGGTTTTTGAAGAAATAGGCTTCAATAGGGTAATAAAAGAAGAAGGGATCGAGTTTGTGGACCTGAATTACGGTCCCTATACAGAGATCAGCCTCAATCATGATATAGTGCCGATGACTAAAATAAATAAACTATGTGAGCAAATGGATGTACATATTTCCTTTACACCCATAAAAATGCATAAAGAGGCTACAGTCTCCCTTGGAATAAAAAATGTGGCGCTGTCCTGGCCTCCTGCAGAGATCCACGGAATGCCCAAGAAGAAGCTTGGTATTCATGAGGATCTGCATAATTTCATTGCTGCAATGGGCGAGGTTATTCCGATAGATATCACCATCCTTTCAGGAATGAACGGTATGATATGGACCGGCCCCAGCGATGGAAAGGCTGTAAGCTCCAACCTTATTGTGGCAGGTACCGATCCCGTTGCGGCCGATGCAGTGGCTGCACGTATGATGGGCTTGCTGCCCCAGGCGGTGCATTATCTTTTTGAATTGTATAGGAGAGGCCTGGGCCAGGCTGACGTCAAAAGGATGAAAATGAAAGGAGTGCCTCTTATACAGGCGGAAGAGATATTCAGCATGGCAGCCTTGAATGAAAGCATAGCTATCGACAGGCCGGCGGTACTGACATTTCATGGAGACTAGTATTCATTATTAATGGAAAAAAACGGACATATGAGGAAAATAGCCGAATACGGAGGAGTTTCAGCAAAGTCTATAGGCTATCTCGAATAGGGACGGATAGAAATGATTAGAAATGGTTAATCGCGTTTTGGCAGGGTTGGAGAGCAAGAAATTGTTAACAAAATATTGTATAATATAATTAAAGAAACGTCAATGATAGTTTGACGAAAAAATAAATCAGTTACAAATTTAGGTTGTGTCGCACAGAGTTCCTTTATATATTATTTGGAGGTGTTGATCAAGAGAGAAAGGAAAAAGTTATTATTATCACAACCAAATTTGAAAGAAAGAGGTGTAATCATGGATAATAATAAAGTAATACTTTCGAACCTGAAAAGCTATCCAAAGATGGAAAGATTATTAAAGATTCAGGAAGAATTGGCCAACAACAAGATAATACAGGACGCAAAGGCCAATAATATTCAAGATGAAAGTTATACAGCAACAAATCCAATAATTTAAGTACCGGAGGTGCGGAGTGATCCGCACTTTTTGCATTTGTGGGTGCAAAGCCGGCTTGCTGACACTTTTTTCATTTTTATGATATAATCAGTAATATGAGAATATTATTTTGTGGGGTAAATATATGTCAATGAACAGCATAATCAAAAAGAGCTTCCCGGCACTGACGCACAGGGACTTCCGGCTTTTCTGGACGGGGCAGTGCATCTCTTTGATCGGCACATGGATGCAGACTGTGGGGCAGGCCTGGCTGGTGTATCAGATAACCAATTCTTCCCTTAAGCTTGGCATCATAAGTGCGCTTCAATTCACGCCGATACTTCTTTTTTCACTTCCTGTAGGAGCGTTCATCGACAGGCATTCCAAGAAGAGACTGCTTTTAATAGTGCAGACCATAATGGCATTGAACGCTTTTCTGCTTGCATTCCTTGTGTGGACGGGTATAGCTTCCTACTGGACTATAGCCCTTCAGGCGCTGCTTTTAGGAACCATGAACTGCATAGATATGCCGGTGCGCCAGTCGTATATGGTTGAACTGGCGTCAAAGGAGCATCTGATGAATGCCATCGCACTGAACTCCACTATTTTCAATGCGGCCAGGATTATCGGCCCTGCTATTGCAGGACTTGCCTTCAGTTATTTCGGGGCTACGGTCTGCTTCTTATTGAATGGATTGTCCTTCATTCCGGTAATAACAAACATATGCAGGATTAAAAGTGAGGGAAGGGCCATAAAGGAAAGAAGCGGAATAAAAATAAGCCATGAAATATTGGAAGGTATAAAATATATCGCCTCCAATCCTGTCATTAACACCACAATACTAATGCTGGGCTTCAGCAATTCCATAGTAATGAATTTCAATATACTTATTCCGGTAATGGCCAAGACGGTATTGAACGGAGACTCCAGAGCCTACGGCTTCCTGATGACTGCATTGGGGCTTGGCGCTTTCACAGGCGCGCTTCTGCTGGCGGTTACCAGCTACAAGGGCTTGAGGATGAAGCTTTTGATGGGGGCTTATCTGAGCTTGAGCATATGTGTTTTTGCAATAGGCTTTCAGACTAAATTTCTGTATGCCTTTTTGCTGTTCATGCTTGCAGGCTGGTCGATGACCTCTGCTCTGTCCTCCTCCAACACCTGCGTGCAGACCAACTCCCCGGATGAGATGCGGGGAAGGATCATGAGCGTATACTCTCTGGTGGTGGGAGGAGCAGTACCTATAGGCAGCATTTATGCCGGTACGATGGCCCAGAGCTTCGGCTCCGGTTTTACCTTCAAAGTAAGCGGAATAGCAGGTATTGTGTTCATGCTTGGGGTTATAATATTAAGGTACAAACTGGTCGTGAACCATAAAGCCCGGATTATTGGCGCATAAAAAAGCATAGAGGGGCATTGAAATGCAAAAGCAATATATAGTGAGCCAGGGAGAAAAAAAGATATTCATCGCTGAATATATGTCTGAGTCTCTCGGCTATTCTTCAAGGCAGATAAAGAAGCTGCTGAAGGATAAGAAAGTACATATAAACGGGAAGGCTGCATACCGGGATAACAGGCTGAAGACCGGAGACATACTGGAAATCGATATGACTGAAGAGGGCAGGCAGGGCATAGAGCCAGAGAATATCGACCTTCAGGTGATATACGAGGATAAGCATCTCCTTGCAATGAATAAGCCGCCTTACATGCTTGTACACCCGACTCCGAACCACCCTGCAGGGACTTTGCTCAATGCAGCGGCATATCATTTCAGGGAGCAGGGTGAGGAAGTTGTGCTGCGCCTGCTGAACAGGCTTGACATGAATACCTCGGGAATAGTAGTGCTTCCCAAAAGCGCAGCAGTGCACAGGATGCTTGATGGGGGTATGAAAGACGGCAGCATAAAAAAATATTATACCGCAATAACAGAGGGGAGCATCTATCCGGAGAGGGGCATAATAGACAGACCTATCGGAAAGGATGAGGCAGACCCTATAAAAAGAAAAGTCACAGACGATGGACAGGAAGCAGTCACCATATATGAAACGCTTCGCAGCTCCAGGGGCTTTTCTCTGGTACGGCTGGAGCTGGTAACAGGCAGGACACATCAGATAAGAGTGCATCTAAGCTATTTGGGGTGCCCTATTGTTGGAGATACCTTATACGGAAAGGAAAGCAGGCTTATCGGGAGACAGGCTTTGCACGCCACGGATATGGAGCTGCCGCATCCTGAGGGTAAAGGTATATTAAGACTGCATGCCGGGCTTCCCGAAGACATGCTCAGGCTTGCCAAAGAACTGGAATTGGAGTGACAGGCTTTTGAAGAGCTATAATATATATGATATTGATAAGGAGCATGACGGCCTGACCCTTCGTGAATATCTCCGTGAAAAGCTCATGCTGTCCAGGAACGGCCTCATTAAGGTGAAGAAATCAGGCTCCCTGAAGGTGAACGGACAGACAGCCCATACGAACAAGCTGCTCAGAACAGGGGACAGGGTGGAATTTGCGCTCCCGGACAGGGGCTCCGAAAACATCCTTCCGGAATACATGGAGCTTGATATAGTATTTGAAGATGAATACATGATAGTGATAAACAAGGCGGCAGGTATTCCGACCCATCCTTCCAGGAACCATTACATGGGTACACTGGCAAACGGGCTTATGTACCACCTGATGGAGGAGGGCAGGGACATAACCATAAGGCCTGTCAACAGGCTTGACAGGAACACCTCCGGCCTTGTTCTGTTTGCGAAAAGCTCCCAGATTCAGCACCTTTTGTCCCTGGAGGGCAGTAAGGCAAATACGACAAAGGAGTACCTGGCTATAGCACAGGGCTGGGTTGAGGCTGATTTTGGCACAATAGACGCTCCCATAGCCAGGGAAAAAGCACAGTCCATAAAGCGAGTGGTAAGAGAGGACGGGGACCGGGCGGTCACACATTACAGGGTACTTGAACGGTATGAAGATTTCAGCCTGCTCAGTATCATCCTGGAGACCGGCCGCACACATCAGATAAGGGTGCATATGGCGCATCTGGGGCATCCGCTTATAGGAGATGAGCTGTACGGCGGAGAGCAGGAGAAAATAAAAAGGCACGCACTGCATGCCTACAAGCTGGAAATGCTGCATCCTGTATTGCATAACAGCCTGAGCTTCAAGGCGGAGCTGCCGGAGGACATGCAGCTGCTCATCAGAAAATATTCTGAAGACTGAAGGCTTCCTTTTCTGGTATATGCTTTATAAGGGTCCTCAAAGAAGACATCCGTGAGAGTGCTTCATTTTTATCCCGGGTTTTTACATAGGCAGCAAGCTGTGCCAGGGCCAGCTCTATACTGTCGATTTCATAGTGATCTACAAGCATGGACCAGATAGAGCTTACCTTATCCCATTTGCTGTGGAATTCACCGAGCTTTTCCGAGGCAGCTTCCCAATTCTGCTTTTCTATATCCTGCTCAAGCTCCGAAAGACTCTGAGCAAGCCTCTGGGACTCTGAACCAAGTGCAGACAGGGTAAAACAACTGCCGGCAATAATAATTACTATAAGAGCAGCAATAATGATCAGAGGTTTCAATTCGTACTTTTCCTCCTCAGTTTTTTGTGGAACTCCCTTTTAGCTGATAGACAAACTTCTTCTCAGGATCAAGATATGCAAAGAAAACATCCTTTGCCGAGCTTATCTTGTTTCTCTTCAGTTCCTTTGCAAGCCAATCGTTGCTGAGCCCCACCTTATGCAGGTTATCCGAATTTATCCTGCCGTCTATTATGACTGTTACAGGCAGATGCTGTGCATTTGGCTTGATATTCATATCCTTTACAGTGACAGGCTTTTTTTCCGGTTTGGGAATCACACTGAGCTGTCCGCTGGTCTCCAATATGGCATAATCTATATCCTCAAGGTTGGAGAAATTCTTGAGCCTTAATTGCTCCAGCAGGTCGTTCAGATTATATCTGATCCTTCTGAGCTCCTCCTCCATTATCACGCCCCGTTCAACAAGAATGCTGGGCTTGCCGGATATAAAGCCTCTTGCTTTTTCGCTTTTCATTGATATAAAGGAAAGAAGCTCCTCCATTATGAAAAGTGTCAGTATAGGTACTATCCCATTAATAAGAGGAATGCCTACATTCCCCATTGGTACTGCAGCCAAATCTGCAATTATAAGGGCCACAACCAGCTCTGAGGGCTGAAGCTGCCCTATCTGCCTTTTCCCCATCAGCCTGAGAATAAATATAATGACAATATAAAGAATCAGTGTTCTTGCAAATGCTATAAGCAATGTACGCACCTCACCGGTATTATTGATTATATAATCCCCACAAGTTAAAAAAATATTAAATATGGCAAAGGAGGTTTATTGAAGCGGTAATAAGTGGTAATATGAATTTAGGAAGGATGCTTAGCTGTACAAAAAAAGATCTCCGGGAATCCGGAGATTTAAAAATATAGGTTTAGTGCCTTACACCCATTGAAATATTGTGAAGTGCTTCACCGGCTTCGTTTTCAAAAATATTTTCCACTGCCAGGTCGCCGATCGCAACTATACCGACAAGCTGGTCGGATTCTACAACCGGAAGCCTTCTCACCTGGTTCTCAGCCATTATGTCGGCAACAGTGTGAACATCCATTTCAGGAGTAGCGCATCTGACATTTGTGGTCATGACCTCAGAGATTTTCTGGTTGGCGCCTTCGCCTTTCGCCACTCCGCGAAGGATAATATCCCTGTCGGTAACAATGCCTACTACCCTGTTGTTATCGGTTACCGGGACAGAGCCTACATTCAGCTGTCCCATTATGGAAGCGGCTTTTGTAACTGTATCGTTTGGTGTGACTGTGCTGACGTCGGTGGTCATTATCTGTTTAACCTTCACAAGCATCATCCTTTCATGTTTTGTTAAGGTGTATCTTAACGCAGGAATTGTATATGTTTGTATAAGGCTTTTGAGAAAAAATTGCGAGCCTATAAATAGCTTTACCTTTATAATATTTTTTAATAGTCAAAAAAAGCAGAAAAAAATGAAACAATTTCTATTTTTTTGTGTAATATACTGTATAACCTGGGGGTGATGCTGTGCATGTAGAGGCAAGCATTATTGCTCGATGTAAAAAGTATGAGAAGGCTGCTTTTTTCGAGCTTTTCAAAACCTATGAAAGATATTTGTATAAGCTTTGCTTCAGCTATGTGCAGAACGAGCAGGATGCCCTGGATCTGACCCAGGAGGTTTATATAAAGGTATTTAAGAACATATCGGCATATGATGATAAGATGCCTTTTCATCCGTGGTTCAGAGCGGTTGCTGTCAATACCTGCATTAATTTTAAGAGGATCCGCCGGCTTGATTCGGTATCGCTCAATGATTCGGAGGAGGACAGCAAAGCCCTGGAAGAGGTGGTAGCAGCCAAAAACGATGTTGAATCGGAAGTGTTGGACAGGGAATTGGGGCATATGATAAGAGAAAACCTGGAGTATCTCAAATCCAAGCATAGAATGGTGCTGGTTCTAAGATACTATGAGGGACTGAGCTATGAGGAAATTGCAGCATTGCTGAAGGAGCCCCTCGGTACAGTAAAGACAAATATCCACAGGGCAAGAAGCCTTCTGAAGGAAAAGCTGGAAGCTGCCCTGAGTAAAAGCTAGTGCCTCGTAACGTATATCCCTTCTTGAGCATGCGAGGCACTGAATCAATACTGTGATTATTAACACTATGAAAGACAAGAAAGTTGTTGTGTTAATAATCACTAGGAGGTGTGGAAATGAGCTGCGGATTTGACAGGAGAATAATCCAGAAATATGCCGACAACACCATTGACCCGCTGGAATTCATCTTTCTGAAGGAGCATATCAACTACTGCGGCGAGTGCAGGAGGGAACTGGATATGTACATGACCCTGGAAAATGAGCTGGAGAAGTTTTTTGATGAGGATCCCGGGACCAAGGACCTTGACCTCCTGATAGCAAATCTGGTTGATGACTGCATGTATGAGCTGAACAGAAGAGAAAAGCTGAAGTATGCGTTTAACAAAAGCGTGGAACTAGGAAGCCACATCGTAGAGAATTCAGTCAAGTTTGTAGAATACATACCCGGAAGCAAACGGATGGGCAAAGGTGTAAAAAAGACAGCATCAAGTACGCGCAGCCTGCTGTTGACTCTCGTTAAGAAAAGGGTTGGAAAGCTCTTGAACAATATGGCCAATAATATAACCTGGGGGTAAACCCGATGCTGGTATTGCTGATAATATTAAAAATTATACTATATTTGCTGTTACTCATCCTGGGGCTGCTTATGCTCCTGATAATCATACCCTTCAACTATTCAGGCCAGGTACTGGCTGCCGGAGGCTTCAAAGTGCAGCTTTCCTTCGGCTGGGCCTGGAAGCTCCTCGGAATAAACGCCGAAATAGAAGGGGAAGCTGTGGATATAAGCCTGAGGGTACTGGACAAACGGGTATACAGGCTGAAGAACAGGAAGCCGGAAGAGGCAGAGAAGCAAGCTGAGCAGAAGCCTGAAAAAGAGGAAAAGGAAAAGAAGCGGGGAAAAGGGCCCGGAATAAGGGACTTTGCAGATAAGGCACTGATAAGGGAAGTACTTGATTATATCAAAAGAGTCCTTGATATCGCAAAGCCGAAGTATTTTCACCTGTACGGCACCTATGGCTTTGATGACCCGTCACTGACAGGAGTCGTATGCGGCGCCACAGGGATAATAAGAAACCTGATCCCCAATGCAAGACTCAACCTGACCCCGGACTTTACCCAGGAGATAATAGACCTGGACCTGCGCGCCGAAGGCAGTATGACGGTAGGAAGCCTGGCTTACCAGACCTTGAGGACTGCATTTAAAAAGCCGGTCAGAAGAATATTATTCAGAAGGAAAAAAAGTTGAAACTTTTTTAAAGCATATGTGTAATTAATATATATAACATAATGTGAATAATTAGAGGAGGATATAAGACATGGAAGGTAAAACACCTGTAAACGAAAGCTTGGAGACATTGTTCAGCCATCTTGAAAAATTCCTGAAAACAGAAACAGTCATCGGAGAACCAATAGTAGTAGGCGAAACCACATTAATCCCGATCATCACCGTAGCCTTCGGCTGCGGCGGCGGAGGCGGCGGCGGAAAGGACGAAAAAGGCAATGACGGCATGGGAACAGGAGTAGGCGTAGGCGCCAAAATATCTCCCGACGCTGTGATAGTAATCAAGGAAGACGCAGTTACAATGCTTCCCGTAAAGAGCAGATCAAACATCGAAAAGCTGGTCAGCATGGTTCCTGAAATAGTTAAGAAGATCAAGCTCAAGAAGGATGATAAAGGCTGCTGCGTTGAGGATAAGAACGATTAGTAGGTGTTGCCCGGTATCAAAGTGATGATGCCGGGCTTTGAAGTTTTTGGAGCTAACTACCAGCGGTGTCATCCTGAGGGAGGATCGACCGAAGGATCTATGATTGAACGATATTCTGCTTATTAGATGTTATTATGATATGAATTAATGAATTTTACCTGGGTAATAGGTAAATAATAGTATTGAACACATGTCTAAAAAATGTTATAATGTCAAAGTAACATGGGTGGTTAGCTCAGTTGGTTAGAGTACTACGTTGACATCGTAGGGGTCGCTGGTTCGAGCCCAGTACTACCCACCATATTGTAGATTAGCCCCTTATTCATTGATGAATAAGGGGTTTTTGGTTTTTTGATTTTATTCATCTTCTTTATATGAATGGTATGATTTGGTATATGAATGGTAGAGATATGTCAGTTTATGTAAGAGGGAAATGGTGAGAGGTGTCAAATAATGCAAGTGAATGGGATTAATTTGAGCTATAACAAATTTATTGAGTAACAGGATAATAAGTAATAAGTATTGGACTAGCTAATGGCTGACTAAATTTTTATAAGGCATCAAAATCCGAGATTTTATTTATAGTTCTACATGAAAATAAGTTGATAAGTTGACAGACTGGGAAAGCTCCGAAAAATACAAAAATCTAAAAACTGCATACCGTATATAGTATTTGAATATACACCTCTATACTTTATTTGGTATATTGCGAGTAGGCAGAGATCATTTTTCGGAGCCTTCACTGGCACCCAAACTAGATTATAATGGCCGGAATAATAAAAAAACAGCAAAGGCTTATTAGAGTAGCACTTGTGTATCCATATAAACACATAAATGGGTATATGGTCCAGATAGTTTGTTGTATTGTATTCAATGTGAAAAACTAAGAATTATTAAGTAAATGAAAGAAAATGAAAGATTATAGAGGGAGATTTAGAATATGCCATATGAAACTACACTGATAAGACTTCTAAAAGTAAAAGACGAAGAATTATATGGGAGGCTATTGCATATTGGTGAATTTGCAAAACCGCTACTGAGCTATACCCAAGGGAAATTCCCCTTTTACACACCACATGATTTCTTCCATAGCGAAATGGTGCGAGAGAATTTGGACTGGATTATCCCCGACACAATTAAGGAGGGTATGAACAGCTATGAAATATTTTTTCTTCTTGTTGCTGCATGGTTGCATGATTGGGGCATGATAGGAACTTCAGATGAAGACCCTATAATAATCAGAGAGAACCATCATATCAGGACTGAGGCGAATTTCGAAAAATTTTATAGCAAACTCACTTTGTCTGAACATGAAGCATTAATTGCTGGAAGAATATCCAAAGGGCATCGCAAAGTGGATCTTTACTCAGATGAATATAATGAAGTGATTATTGGACAAGGAGTACGTGTGAGAACAAGATTTCTGGCAGCTCTTCTAAGGCTCGCAGATGAGACAGACATAACACACAGTCGAGCACCTGAGATAATATACTACACCATCAACCCAAGTGGTAACTCCGAAGAAGAATTTAAGAAACATTTATCTATATCTGGTATTGGTCAACTTGATGAGAAACACAAAATATACATATCTGCAATTGCCCGTGATCCAATGGGTGCAGAAGCTATCCGCAAACTTGTTATAAAGATACAGAACGAGCTAAATACTGTCAAAAGTATTCTTTCGCAGAACGGCGTTGCAATTGATACAATTGATCTCAGGTTGGAAGCACGAGGGTTTGTTGATAAACCAATTGGTTTTGAGATTAATGGAAATAAAATTGTTGAACTTCTTATTGGCAAGCACCTGTATGGTAGATACGATGTTGCATTAAGAGAATTGATTCAGAATGCAATGGACAGCTGTTATACTAAAAGTCTTTTAGAAGTCCAATATTCACCAGAAATCTTAATTGAGAAAGATGAAAACAGTTTAACTATAACAGACAACGGAATCGGTATGGGCTTCCACGAAGCCAAACATTTTCTGTCCAAAGTTGGGGATACATTCTATCAATCTGAAGATTTACGTTCAATGCTGAAAAATAAATCCTATGATCCTATATCAAATTTTGGTATAGGAATCCTGTCAACATTTTTAATTGCAGATAGATTAATTATAGATACTAAAAAGGATGGACAGGAAGGTTGCTTATTTACTATTACTGCCTTAGGACAAAAATGGAAATATGAGAAGGGATCTATGAAAAAATCTGGCACCAGTATAAAGTTATTTTTAAATTCTACTGGGAAATCATTAGATCTTGAAAATTCTTTAAATCAGTATTTCATATCCATTGATATACCCCTATGGATTCGCATTGATGGGAAAAAGACTTCTCAGTTTATTAATTTTTGGTCAGGCGAAGAGATAGTTAAGCGTTTCTTGAAGGAACAGTATACAGAGGATAATATTGAAGTGAAGACTATTGCTGAGATTGACTCACCTGAGTTTAGTGCAATTTTAGTAGAATGCAATGACTATTTGATCGAGCAGTTGGTTGTTTTCAATCGGGGTATTTTTGTTAAGAAGTATAGGGAACATAACTTAGATGGTAGATACGCTGTATTTATTAACTTAAAGAAAAGCCTTGTAGATTTTCATATTTCAAGAGAAGATATTATTCAAAATGACAGATGGTATGCTATGCTTCATAAAGTGTATAACAGTATATTAAACGAAATTCAAAGAATTGACTGTGATAATGCAGATACATTCATATGGCGTCTATCTGATATGATTGAATATAGATCATCAACGAAAATTTCTAATGAAGGGTTATTCGAAGATCAACCTCTTTTGTTTAGTTTTTACGAAAATGCACCTTTTCCAGTTGTTTCAAAGGAAAAAATTGAGTATTCCACTTTACCTAATATACTTAGAGCCAATGATAATGTCTTTTTCAAATCAGCTTCAACTCGATACACAGATGAGGCTGAATTACTTCAAAAGTTTTCTCGGAATGCTAAAGTAGTTTTTGTACCATATCGTTTGCCGGCTTTCAGTGATAAAAGAGGTGTTGAACAAGATGTTACTGATTTTGTGAAGTACCTATGCATTCGATATGGCAAAGAATATAGAGAGAAAGATCTGAGAATGGTGCTTTTAGAAAACGCCGTTCAAGATAAGAATGAGTATAAGTCAATTTGTCCCAGCAATGTTCGATTTGCCACTTTTGGTAATCTAAAACCATTGGTTGTTGTTCTCGAATTCCCCCTTGTATCAGAAAAATTTCCTTACTTGGGGTGTGCATATTGGGGCAATCAACTTTTGTTTTGGGAGCTAATAGACTCAGAGAGAAAGACTGAATATAGCCATGCTTTTGAAGCATTCAAAGACAAAAGATATGAATGTATTAAATTAGTAAAAGAACATATTGTTCTATTAGACTCATCGGATACGTTTATTAATTCAATTCTGAAGAATGAGGCAAAATTTACATATGAACAAGCCGCGTTGGTTTCTAGATATTTTAGATATTTATCCTATCTACCTTTGATTGTACACAATTTCGAGAGTTGTCAGATGATTATTGAGGTTCTGGATAAATTGGAAAAAGAAATCGCATTGGTGATCTCTATCGACCGTCCACAGTGCATATTTAGTAGAATGAAACCTGATAGCTCAATATACACTCAATATTTTAATCGCTATGGAATGAATTATGAAGTGGTTGATGTCTAGGTGTTTTGTCTGGAGTCATAAATTTCCTGAATAATGTAACAGGAAGACTATGTGTGGCTGGGAATTAATGAATAGTTTGCGATATCTCGGGAGTATATGGTGCTAGGTAAGCCTCCGGAAGCATTGAGGACAGTCCGAAACCACTGAAAAAGTCACTTTTTTCTGAAATATAATTACTGAAAACTATGATTGAACCCCGAAATACTTAAAAATAGCAGTGCAACAGGTGCCAGATACCGAACAAAAGAACTTAATTGAAATATCCTCATATAATTACTGCGAAATATGATTAAGTTTAAGGAGGATGCAGGGTGAAAGCTGAAAATACATGGAGCAAGATAATTGCTCAGCTAAAGGAAGCTTCCATGGAGATAGCAACGGTTCCAAGTAATAATAGAGAGCCATTATGGTTTCATGTTTGTGTGGAGAATGGAAATTTATATGCTGAGAACTCAATTAGTCACAAACCTTCAACTAAGATGTCTCAAAGAAGGAAAATCTCAAAAAAGGATTTTGAAACTGTGTTTTCCTACTATCATCGCTGGGCAAATGGCGAAAGGTATCTAAGGCAAGAAGTAAGAACACTCTCAAGGAATACTGCATATATTTTTGCGCTAATTGCACATTTTGAATAATATTTTATGATTGGAGGAATATAGATGCCCAATACACATTGGTCAAAACTGAACAATCTACAACTTGGCAGATATGCAGAGTATTATGCAAAGATAGAATTTGCTTCAGAGGATAGGTGCCAAGGTAGGTGACGAAAAGAAGCTTGTAGAGCTGGTAGAAAAAGTAGAGAAAAATCTGGGGCTGAAACCGGAAGAAATCACAACAGACAAGATATATGGAACAATAAACAACCGGGCATATTTAAAAGATAATGAAATCATTGCAAATATAGATTTCTATGAAGAGTCCAGCAGGGAAGTGGAATACTACGGTTTAGGAGACTTTACGATATCAGAAGACCTTAAATCAGTTACGTGTCCGAACTTAGTAACCACGGAAGAACATATCTTATCATATGACAAAACGGAAGATAAGGAATTGAAGATATTCAAATTTGATAAAAAGATATGTCAGCAATGTCCATTGAAAGAGCAGTGTTTATACAAGGACAAAACCGGAAAATTTTATAGACAAGGAAGAAGGCTGGAAGTACCCCTAAGATATGATGCGGTATTACGAGATAAAGAAAGGGTAGAAACGAAGGAATTTGAAGAAGCCAGCAATAAACGATATAAAGTGGAAAGAAGATTTGCGACAATGGTGAGAAACCATGGTCTGCGAAGATGCCGATACTTACGTCTAGGTAGGTCAAAAATACATATCACTTTATCAAACATGGCATCTAATATAGTCAGGATGGTAAATCTTCTTTGCCAGCCTAGCCTTGCTATACAGCAAAGCTAAAGAGCTCCGGTAAAGGAGCTCAGTAAAGGGCTGTAATTGTTAATATATGCGAGCTAGTGGCAGATGTACTACCATATAAAGGAATATTTGCAAAGATCTAATGAATAATCATTCGTGCCAGCGGAATCTTTGAATTTTTATGACCTTTTTTCAGCGGTTTCCCTGGCACCTGAATGTACTTGTGTTCGAATGGAGGTTGTATTTTATGAAAAAAACCTTATGTATGATAATGGCGATTGTTTTGTTTTTTGCAGTACAGTCTTCTACTGTAATGGCGGCGGACACGACGGGGCCTGAAGTACAAAGCAGCACTCCGGCTAACGGAGCAAAAGGCCAGGGAAAATACAACTATATTGTGATCCGGTTTGATGAGAACATTCAAGAGGGAAAAGCTATCGGCAGCATCAAACTGACAGATTCAAACGGCAGTGAATATGGATTATGGACGCCTGAAACCGTCAGGAATATGCTGGTAATCGAGCCGCGTTATCAGCCTGATTATGGCGCCGATTGCACATTGTCAGTACCGGCAGGTGCCGTAAAGGATGCTGCAGGCAATCAGCTTCAAAAGACATTTACGCTGAAATACAAGGTTGAATATAAGGGAGACATTGTAGCTTCGACTGAATTGGATTATGTGCCGAGTGAGAGCGGAAGCCATACACTTACTGCGGAGGATATAAAGCGTCTTATACCCAAGCAAAAAAAGCAGGACGGTCAGGATAGTGAAGGAAGCAAGGACAGTGATGACAAGTCCCTTACTAATGAAGAGTTTCTGCAGAAATACGGCTATGATGTGCAGAAATATATCGATACCGCAAAAGGATATATGGAGTGGAGAGAAAACATCGATTATGAAAAATTTGTCACTGCTAAGGGAAAGGATGAATACAGAGAAGGCTATCTAAAAAACTCTGATGGTCGCTCCGAAGCCGACTACTTAATCGAAAACACCATTGAGAATAAGCTCGTAAAGAAATCCGTATTTGTGACAAGCAGCAGCTGCATTTTTATGGATGATGACGGAAGCGTATGGCTTAGGGGAATAGAATACTTTACATATCAGAATAAAAACACCGGTTATAAAAACGACATCAAAACGGGGATAGAATATAAAAGAGATGTTAGCTTGATGATTTTAAAAGCTTCTTCACCTTCGGCCCATACTAATGGATATTATGTCGCTATGCTAAGAAATCATAAAATAAACAAGGAGGGGCCTGTTTTCACAGTATCCCCAAAGGTTGGGAATGTTCTGCCCGGAGATATCATTACTATAACGGCAGCCGATCCGGATGGCATTCTCGACATAAAATATTCCTTACAGGGCGCTAATGTATATGATACGAAATTTTTTACAAATTCAATTACTGTAAGTGCGCCCAATAATCCAGGCCGCCACAGGTTGGATATTTCCGGCCAGGATCTTATGTTTGCCAGCGGTGATGATGTATCTGTATACTTCAATATTGTTGATCCTGAGTCTGAGCTTAAAGAAGAAGTTTCGTACATGCAGACGGGGATGACCGGTGTTAAGGCTGTTGAAGCTGATACGGGCTATACAGTTGCTCTTAAGGAGGACGGCACACTCGTGGGCTGGGGCAGTGCTGCTGCCCTTGATGTTAAAGGCATGTCCGGTGTAAAGGATATTGCTGTAAGCGGAAGTTATACAGCGGTATTAAAGGAAGACGGGACAGTGTTTGTTGCAGGGTCGCAGACTAAAACATATGATGCGCCTTCCGGCCTGAACAATGTAAAGGATATAGCGGCTGGGAAAATGCATTTTGCGGCTTTAAAAAATGATGGAACAGTAGTTACCTGGGGGTACGATTTTGCTAAAAGTTCAGTTCATAAAATTCCTTACGGCTTAACAGAAGTTAAGGAGATAGAGGCCGGGGATGATTTTACAGTTGCATTGAAGGAAGATGGTACCGTGGTTTTCTGGGGAAATGACTGGGATGGAGTATATAATGTACCTGTTGGATTATCTGGTGTTAAAACAATTGAAACCGGGGATAAGTTTATTATTGCCATAAAAGAGAACGGTGATATTGCAGCCTGGGGATACGACGCCGATAAAGTTCCGGCAGGCTTGACAGGCATCAGGTCCGTATCGTTCGGTGAGAGTCACACTGTAGCCTTGAAGGAGAATGGAGAAATCATTGCCTGGGGAAATAATGAGTCAGGTCAATGTGATATACCGGAGGGCTTAACGGGAGTGAAATCAGTTACTGCCTGTGACGGTTTTACCGCTGCTGTCAATGAAGACGGAACTTTGACGGTTTGGGGTGAAAATTCCGACCCTGCGAGTTTTCTTCCTCAGGAGGGAAACAAAGCAATTCAGGTATCCGGGGGAGAGAGCCATACTATGGTCCTGAAGGAGGATGGCACGGTCAAAACATGGGGCAGTAATAGTTATGGACTGCAAAAGCTGCCAAAAGAGCTTAAGGATATTAAGTCGGTTGCTGCAGGCTGGGGCTTTTCATTGGCTTTAAAGAAGGATGGTACAGTTGTCGTATGGGGTGATAACCGCAGTGGGGAATGTACAGTTCCGAAAGGTTTGCCCAAAGTAAAGGCAATCGCTGCCGGTAAGCATGGAGCAGCCTTAAAGGAGGATGGAACCGTTGCAACGTGGGGAATTAATGGACATAAGCCGCCGAAAGCTTTGACCAATGTTGTGGCTATTGCGGCCGGGTCTGCGCATACTGCGGTAATGAAACAGGATGGTACAGTTGTGGTCTGGGGAAATAATTATCAGAAGCAGTGTAATGTTCCCAAAGGTCTGTCAAAGGTGAAAGCTATTGCAGCAGGTTATAACCATATGGTGGCTCTGAAAGAGGACGGTACGGTGGTTGCATGGGGAGATAATGGACAGGGACAATGCGATGTCCCGAAGGGCTTGTCCGGTGTAGCTGCAATTGCGGCAGGTGAAAACCATACCGTAGCCTTAAAGAATGATGGGACTGCAGTGTGCTGGGGAAATAATCAACAGGGCTATACAACAAAATCATTCCCAGGTCAGAAGATTACAGGTATTTCATGCGGCAGGAGTACCACGAACTATTTGCTTGAAGACGGCACAGTAGTAGGAACGGATAGATCATATGGCGGCTTTTATATGCCGTAGGGACAGGGCAGGGTGACAGGTACCTTGTCCCAAAGTTGGGATGCTGAGGTGTAAAATTTATGACTGCTTGCAATAAAATTTCAGAGGCAATCCAGCGGTTTGGAGAAGATTATACGGTGTTTGTTCAGGATTCCGTTTATAAAAAAATGTGTACCGGGTACAGCGGTTAAGAGGTTATTTATGATTTGTTTCGTAATAACCTCTTATCTTCTGTACCCGGTACAATATGATATCGCGTTATTGTACTTTGCAGCACCGATAACCTAAAAACCTTTGCACCTGGCACTACAACATTTTGACAATAGTTTATGGGTGCCTGACACCATAAAACCTGCTGCTGGGGGGCTTAGGAAGCCTGTAGCACCATAAATTGTGAATAATGTATTAAATCTTTATGAATATTTTTTAACGGCCATTTATCAAGGCTTGCGGCCGGTAGAATTATGTAAACAACACCCTCTGAATGATTGAAACCGTATGTAGAAAAATGTAAAATGTAAATATGCGGGATAAATTTTCCGGAATTTATCTATATAGTACGTACAAAAAAGTAACCGTTCATGTCCTGCCGGTCCCACAAGTGTTTTTTATGAGTGAGAAAAAAATATGAGGGGGTTATCAAGAAAATGAATACAAAGGTTATTATTTCCCTGGTGCTTTTATCTGTACTTCTGGGTGGATTCTATTTTGTCCAACAATCCGGGATCAAAGTTCTTGAACCTAAGACAGTCACTTTTGAGTCATTGGATAAACTGACGATTACAGCAGACCTGTACATGACAAACAAAAGTAAAGCGCCCTATATCATTCTTTTTCATCAAGCAGACTACAGCAGGGGAGAATACATAGATATTGCACCCAAGCTGAATAAAATGGGCTTCAATTGCCTGGCTGTTGATCAGAGATCCGGGAAGCGGGTAAATGGAGTGGAAAACAGCACGGCAAGGCAGGCAAGGGTACAAAAATTAAAGACTACTTATAAGGAAGCCCTGCCGGACATGGAAGCGTCATTGAATTATGTAAAAAATGAACTGAAAGCAGAAAAAATAATTATCTGGGGCAGCTCCTACTCATCGGCCCTGGCATTTGTGCTGGGTGAAAAATATCCGGATGATGTAAAAGGAATTCTGGCATTTTCACCCGGTGAATATATGAAGGTAGAAGACAGAAAGATTGAGGATTTTGCAAAGAATATCAAATGCCCTGTATTTATTACCTCTGCTAAGGATGAAACAGATTGGAAATCCATGTACGATAAAATACCATCAGACAATAAGGCATATTACATACCGGATTTTCCGGGGAAACATGGTTCAAGCGCATTATGGGACAATTATGATAAGAGCAGTGATTACTGGGATAATGTGAAGAAATTTCTTGATACTTTAAAATGAATGATATGACTAAATAATTAGGACAAGAAAGCAGAGGGGACAGTCCCTTTTGCTTTTTTACAATAGCAATCCCGCCACCAATTATATATTTTATTAGATGAGTTATTTTAAATTTCATGTTAAGGAGTCAAATGGATAAAAATTACCTTTTTGACCACTATAAGAAATATTGGTATATATTTGCCTATTCCATATGATATAATACTTTAAGAGGGGCGTGATTCATTTGGAAGATAAAATTTTTGAACTCTTAACAAAAATGTATTCTGAAATGACTGAACAATTCAAGGAAATAAATAACAAACTTGATAATAAGGCAGATAAAAGCGACATTGTAAGGATGGAGAATGATTTAAAGCCAAAAGTTGATGCTGCTCTAGAGGGTTACAAAGTAGTATATGAAAAACTTACAACGCTTGAAGAGAAGGTTGATATTATAAACTCCAGGGTAGAAAAGCAAGATGTTGAAATCAGAGTTATTAAAGGCGTTAAAAATATGTAAGTGCCAGGTTTAAGAGCCTGGCACTATGAATTTTACCTTCAAAACAATGCTGAAGCGGTTTCGACCAGCCTGATAAATTCTATCCGGTAGCCTTCCTTATCGTCTCCCATAGCTTCCCTTGCATTGGCTAAAACGCTTTCAAAGCTTGCACTGCCTTTATATTCCGAATCCCTGAGCAGCAGTCCGAATTCGGCAACTGCCGCTGCGAACCTGAAATTACCGGAGGCCTCTGCTTTATAATCCTTTTCAGTTATGCTTTGAACCAGCAATTGGCTTTCGTCTGCTTCAGGCAGCTTATATCTCAGCTTGACATTCATCCAGTCATTACTGTCCTTCAGAGAAACCTGCTGGAACTGCAATTGGTCTACACCGGCCGTATTTTCATCTGAGCCGGCAGGTACTATTTCATAAAAGGCTGTGACAGAATGCCCTGCTCCCAACTCACCGGCATCCTTCCTGTCGTCATTGAAATCTTCCTTGTTCATTACCCTGTTTTCATAGCCTATCAGGCGGTAAGCCTTTACTTTCGCAGGATTGAATTCTACCTGAAGCTTAACATCCTTGGCAATGGTGTATAGTGTGGAACCGATCTCATTTACAAGCACTTTTTTTGCTTCAAACAGGCTGTCGATATAAGCGTAATTGCCGTTTCCCTTGTCAGCAAGCATTTCCATCTTGGAATCCTTCAGGTTGCCTGTTCCAAATCCGAGTACCGTCAGGAAGATGCCCTCCTGTCTTTTTTGTTCAATGAGTCTGGTCAGTTCACCTTCGCTGCTGACACCTACGTTGAAATCACCGTCGGTAGCCAGTATTACACGGTTATTGCCGCCTTTTATGAAGTTTTGCTGTGCCGTTTTATAAGCAAGCAATATGCCTTCTCCCCCTGCAGTAGATCCGCCTGCTTCCAGCCCCTCTATAGCAGCAAGTATCTTATCCTTGTTATTGCAGGAGGTCGGTTCCAGGACCATACCGGCAGAGCCTGCATAGACAACTATTGATACTTTGTCATTCTCACCCAGCTGGTTTACCAGCATTTTGAAAGCTGATTTGAGCAAAGGCAGCTTGTCGGGATCCTGCATGGAGCCGGAAACATCCATCAGGAAAACAAGGTTATTATTGAGCTTAACATCAGTCTCAAGCTTTTTACCCTGCAGCCCCAGCATAACAAGCTTGTGCGCGCTGTTCCAGGGACATTCCCCCACTTCCCTGGTGATCGAGAAAGGCGCATTTCCCTCAGGCTGCGGATAGTCATAAGTAAAATAATTTATCAGCTCTTCTATCCTGACTGCATCCTGAGGCGGCTTTTCTCCGCTGCTTATGAAGCGCCTTATGTTGCTGTAGGATGCCGTGTCGACATCGATTGAAAAGGTTGACAAAGGAGTATTGATACTCTCAAAAAACCTGTTGTCCGCGATGTAATTATATTCCTCTGTGTTGAATTCTGTACCTGATTCTGTTTCCGCTAGCATTTCATCATATGTGACAGTGATGTTGCTGCTGTTGTATTGTGGTGCTGACATGGCCGGCTGTGCTTCCGCCGTCTTTTTTGCACAGCCCGGAAACAGCAGCAATAATACAAGTACCAGAGCTAAAGACTTTTTCTTGAACCATACCTTTCTCTTCATAATTAAATTCCCCCTCATAAGAATTTAATTAATAGACGAAAGATATAGAAAAAAGTTCCATATTTCAGGTGCAGTTCACAGGTGTCCTAACAACGAACAAAAGAATTAAATTGGAAAATATAAAGTGCCAGGCTTTATAAAGCCTGGCACCGGTTTAGTCTGTTAAAGCCGGGATAATATGCTCCTTAATCAGCGTCCACCTATCACCAGGATTCATCAGGTGTGCCCCTGCGGTGGAATACTTGAAAGCTCCGATACTCCCTTATATCGAAGCGTTTTGGTAGAATTATGCATACAATCCCCAAAATTGGTTGATGCGGGATGTAAAAAGTAGTAATATTTAATATGATTTCCAGTATGCTGGAACTGACAAGATCATTGCATTGTGTCTAAATATAGCCGGAAAAAATATTATTAATAATTTTTGTATAAAAAAAGGAAGTCACATTTCCAAATTATACGTATATATTTAAGGGACTATTGTATGAACTATTGAAAGAACAGAAGGTGAATAAGTGGCTATCATTATTAAATTCACACTCAGGAATATCAGAGAAAAGAAGCTCAGGACGTTTTTGATCCTTCTTTCCATTATCCTGTCCTCTGCTTTGTTTTTTGCATCGACGGCTATTTCTACAACAGTGGAAAAGATGATAATGGAGCAGGTGCGAAAGTATATCGGCAGTGCTGATATTACAATAAGTGCGGGAGAGCAGTCAAAGACAGGCTTTATTTCTCCGAATTTACTGGATAATTACCAGGGAGGAGTGAAATATGCCGTTGGTATTGTGTATGGCAGCGGAGAGTACAAGGCAAAGGGTGAGACTGCCCAATTGACAATACAAGGTATTAACCTTGAAGATCTGGACAGGATGAATCCAATAATACTTAACCAGCAGTATGAACTGGAACCCTTCAAAGGAAATAAGGCTGTCATCGGGAAGGGAATGGCGGAAAAATACGGTTTAAAGCCCGGTGATTCAATGGGCATCAATATGCAGGGCTTCAAGAAGTGGTTTATAGTCTCGGGAATCTCGCAGCCTGTAGGACCTTTTGCAGAGAATGAAGGGAATATATATATTGTCGTACCCAGGGAAACAATGGCAAGCCTTTACGGTAACAACGGAAAGGTGCATGAAATATATGTAGGCCTTGAGGACCCTTTACAACAGGATATGATGGTGGAGGAGCTTACCAAGGCTTATCCCATGTACAGGGTCGGACCTACCATATCAAAAGCAATGGTAAAAAGCGAGACCCAGCAGATATCTGCAATGTTTCTGGTTATTGTTGCATTTGTTCTGATTCTCAGCATGTTTATAATTTATACCTCTTTCAAAGTGATTATGGCAGAGCGCCTTCCTGTAATAGGAACCTTCCGCAGCATCGGTGCAACTAAAAAAATGACTAACTGTGTATTAATGATTGAAAGCATGATATATGGAATTCTGGGCGGAGTACTGGGAGATATTCTGGGAATAAGCATTTTGAAGCTGATGATAAAGCAAATCACACCTCCATGGATGGCCGGCATCGATATTCAGGCATATTATACCTTCGGGCAATTGATCATGGGCTTTTGTGTCGGCCTGGTTCTGGCATTGATCAGCTCCTTTTTACCTATCAGAAGGGTGGCCAGGATTCCAATAAAGGATATTGTATTGAATTCCATAGAGAAGAAAGCTAAAAAGAAGCGGCGGAAGGCTGTATGGGGTATATTGTTCTTAGCCATAGCCATTATAGGACCCAGGGTTGTGCCCGAAAATATAGCAATAGCTGCAGATGTCATATGCATGTTCCTGCTGGTGCCTGCTGTTGTGATGCTTGTGCCCTATATAACAAATGGTTTTCTAAAGATATTTCAAGCTATATATCTGGGGGTTTTCGGGAATGAAGGAATACTTGCCGCTCAAAATCTGAGGGACAATAAAAACAATTTGAACAACATCATTCTATTGGGGATGTCCATTTCAGTACTTCTGATGATTAACACCCTGAGCCAGAGCATAATTAATGACATGGTAAATTACTACAAGGATTATAAATATGATATAGTCTTCTGGAACTGGCCTATGGACCGTTCCACAGAAAGCAGGCTTCTTTCCGTAGATGGAGTTCAGGATACATATGGGGTATATCAAAAATACGGCGGCACACAGGTTATGGGAAAAGATACGGAAATAATGAGTATATTAGGGATTAACAAGATCAAAACACTTGATTATATAAACCTGGACATTGAGGGTGATATAGACAAGCTGGTGCAGGAGTTGGACGAAGGAAGAAATATCATCGTTACCAATATATTTAAAGATGAATATGGAATTCGGGAAGGAGATTATTTAAAGCTAAAAACAGAAAAGAGTGTTCTGGAGTATAAGGTGGTAGGGTTTATGGAATCAAACCGCTTTGACGGCAAATATGCGCTTGTTGGCGAGCGTTACCTGAAATCCGATATGTCGGTGAAAGAGTACAGCGATATATACATAAAAATAGATAAAGACTCGGAAGAGGTAGTGAAAAACATTAAGGAAAGATTCAAAAATAGAGAACCATGGGTCAGATCAATGAAACAGATGATGGAAGAAAATATGGAAGCAAACAACAGGATTCTGGGAATATTCAATGGCTTTGGGATCATGGCTCTGGTTATCTGTGTTTTCGGTGTTTTCAACAATCTGATAATAAGCTTTATTGACCGCAGGCGTTCATTGGCTATTATGCGCTCAGTCGGAATGAATAAAAGGCAGACGCTGAAAATGATATTTATTGAGGCATTCACTGGTGGGTTGATAGGCGGAATGATAGGCATCATAATCGGGTTGCTGCTTGTAATGAATGTGGAAATGGTGATTGCGGCCTTAGGAGGCTCTATAAAGAACTTCATACATATTTCATGGATCTCACTGGCTGCCTCCATGACTGCAGGAGTTGCTATAACCATAGCTGCATCCGTAGGGCCTGCATTAAAGTCCTCAAAGCTCAACATAATAGAAGCCGTTAAATATGAATAGGGAGTGGGCGTATGGGAAATATCAACAAATGTAAAAGACGGAAGGGTGTGGGGATAATGAAAAGAATATTAATTACTGTATGCTTTATAGTAATGATCCTGCTTACAGCAGGGTGTCAGAAAAAGAATGCGGAAAGTACAATTGCCGAGCAGCCGCCGGAACAGGCAAAGGCTCCGGAACAGCGGACCGTTCAGGCCTTTGGAGTAGTCAAGACAAAACAGGTAAAAGGGATCATGCTGGACTTACCTGCTTCCATTGCAAAAGTGCATGTACAGGAGGGGCAGCAGGTAAAAAAGGGTGATGTATTGATTACACTAAGCTTAAAGGAAATTGAAGAGCAGATCAAAGAGAAGGAAGACTCCCTGAAAGTTGCCAGACTGGAATTACAGAAGCTTTTGGAGGATGTAGGTGATAAGAATAATGAGAATATCGATAACGATCCTGAAATCATACAGGCGAAAAACAATCTTGATAAGATTCAGATAGAATATGAGAAGCTTGAAAAGGATCTGAAGAATAAAGAAATCATGCTCAAAAACGGAGCTATACCGCAAAATGAATTTGACGATTCTAAAACCATACTGGAACAGAAGCAAAAGGAAGTTGAGAGCGAAAAGATAAGCTTGGAGGACCTGAAAAACAAGCAGCGGATATCAAATAATAAGAATGCACTGGATGTAGAAATTAAAAAGCAGAATGTAACTTCACTGCAGTCACAGCTTCAAACGTTAAATGACAAGATTGCGGAAAGCGGAATCATAGGCAATGAAATTATATGCGATATTTCCAACGGAGTCATTGAAAAAGTCAATAATGCTGCCGGTGACCGGCTAAATGCCGAAAAACAGGTCATGAGCATTCTTGATCTGGATACGTTGATCGTGCAGGCCAATGTGGCTGAAGACTTTATTAAGGATATAAAGGTAGGAAGCAAGGCAGTGATCAGTCCTTTGGCCAACCCGGAAAAGGAATATGAAGGAACGGTATCAAGGATATCCAATATGGCAGTGGTTGAAAACGGGGAAACAGTGGTGCCTGTGGAAATAGCCATCACAAAGGTTGATAATTTTCTGCTGCCCAATTTTAATATAAATATAAAGATTATTTTACCTTAACCAAGCTTGGTCTCGAATGCCAGGCACCTTTTCTCCCTAAAAGCTGGAAAAAAGGCTTCTGATGATATATAATACTTATGGAAGTTATATTCAGGGGAAAATAGATGTGCAATACAGCATGTTTACCTGCAAGATATTGTTAAGGCTGTCTGTGTCATCGGTAATGTGTATAAGTGAATACATGGCACGGAAGATAAAGAGGTGAGGATAACTTGGATTCGTCAACATGGATCGCAATATATCTGCCGTTGTATGTAATATTTTTCATCATAATCCCGCAAAGACGCAAGATGGAAAAGGCAGTAATTCTGAGAATAAGGAAGAGAAAGGAAGAAACAGCAATGACCAACGAGTTGATAAAAAAGTACATAGGTAAGGAATGCAAGATATCTACAGGTTCATTCGGGACAAACGTAGAAGGAAAAATACTTGATGTAATTGAGAACTGGCTTGAAGTTGATACTAGAAAAGGGAAAGAGCTTATAAATGCAGAGTTTATCCAGAACATTAAAATCAAGGAGATCTAGTGATTATTAACACAACAACTTTCTTGCCTTTCATAGCATTAATAATCACAACCTTGATTCAGTGCCTCGCATGCTCAAGAAGGGATATACTTCACGAGGCACTATTTGGGCTGGAAAGGTAATGAAACACTTAGGTTAGTCAATGACTAACCTTTTTTCAACCTTACCTCCGGGACCGTTATAATGAAGTGAATAGGTACTGCTTCCGGGCAATGGGAAGATCAATACGCCGATTGCCTGTTTATCCGGTTCCAAAGTAATTGGTTTCAAACATTTCTGCATGGAGTTTGTTGCTTTAGTATCATAACTGACAGCGGTTTTACCGGGAATTGATAACGTAAAGTCGCCAGGCTCTATTTGTGTGGCAGTTGAGCCCGAATTGACAAGCTTTATATATACCCATGTATATTGTAATTCTCTATCAGCAGGGTAAATGGGCCTGCCGAAATTGTGGATCACTGCTTCTGATTTCATTACTCTTGCCACTGCTATGCCCAGCATATCTTTGGTGTATTCGTATTTGCCCATGTTTTCCCTATCCATTTTCCCGCGTATCATTAATGCAGCAGGCATAAAAACTATAAGAATAATAAGCAGTACTGCAGCCTTCCTCATACTGATCACTCCTTAAAACCTGATGACATAATTATAGCATAAATTGGGAGCAGGTGTCAGGCCGGAGCTTTCCTGGGGCTTCAATACTGGTGTGTCAGGCATTTTAACAGGTTTTTCCGTTGATTGCTGGAAAAATATGTGATACTATAAAATGAGTGGGGCCAAGAATGCTGCAGTTCAGGGGGGTGACGATATGCTCAAGGTATTTCAGGTGTGTTTCGCAACGGGTGTTCTGTTTTCCATATTGACTTTTCTAATGGGGAGAATATCGGATTTTACTCATATGGGAGCCGATGCCGGAGTTGATTCCGGCTTTGATGCAGACACGGATATGAGTTTGGATGGGGATGCAGAGCTGGACGTATCTGTTTCGGGGGAAACATCGGAGCTTCCGGTTTCACCGTTGAAACCAATTGTTATAACGACATTTGTGACGGTTTTCGGTGGAGTCGGTATGATTTGTACAATAAATGGACTTCTACAGGCGGCGTCAGCAGTTATTGCATTGGTTTCAGGCGCTGCGGCAGCATTTTTACTACACCGCTTTATTGTCGTCCCTCTTTATAGGGCGCAGAATACCAGTGCTATTTCCCAGAAGAGGCTGCTGGGTGCCATGGCAAGGGTCACACTGGCAATCAAGGGAAGCCGGTTCGGGAGAATAAGCTACACTGTAGGCGGCAATACATACAGTGCTCCTGCAAGATCTATCGATAATGAGGATATTGAAGGGGGGATTCCGGTAGTTATTATAAATATCGAGAAAAACACTTTTTACGTAAAAAGGATAAAAGGAGGCTATTAAATGGATTTTGGGGCCATAACGATTGCTGTAACTATTGTAGGTGTAATAGTTCTGCTGATATTCAGCATTGCCCTTATGTGGCGCAAGGTTTCACAGGATAAGGCTCTGGTTGTTACCGGTCTTAAGAAAAGGGTGATCTCAGGCGGAGGCGGCCTGGTTATCCCGTTGTTTGAGAAAACTGATATTATTTCTCTTGAGAACATGAAAATAGAAGTGAGGATCGACGGTGCCCTGACAGGACAAGGTGTCAACATCAGAGCGGACGGTGTTGCCGTATTGAAGGTGAAATCTGATGAGGAATCAATATTGGCTGCCGTTGAGCAGTTCAACACCGGAAAAGAGAAAGAGACCATCGATGTGATAAAGGATACGGCAAAGGACGTATTGGAAGGAAAGCTGAGAGAGATAGTATCAAAGCTGTCTGTTGAAGAAATATACAAGGACAGAGAAAAATTCGCATCCCAGGTACAGGAGGTTGCTGCTGTAGACCTGGCGGAAATGGGCCTGGAGATAAAGGCTTTCACTATAAGGGACATTTCTGATGCCAACGGTTATCTTGAAGCTCTGGGTAAGAAAAGGATCGCCGAAGTAAAGAGAGATGCCAATATTGCTGAGGCTGAGGCAAATATGGAAACCAAGATAAAGACAGCCGATGCCACCCGTGAAGGTGAGGCGGCGAGACTAGTTGCCGAAACCCAGATAGCTGAGTCCACAAAGGAAAAGGAGCTGAAGGTACAGGCCTACAGGAAGGATCAGGAGACCGAGAAGGCGAAGGCCGACCTGGCTTACGAGATAGAAGCCAGCAAGGTGCAGCAGGAAGTGGAAGCGGAGAAAATGAAGGTCCTCATCGTCAAGAAGCAAAAGGAAATTGAACTGGCGGAAGAGGAAATGAAGATACAGATCGTCAGGAAGCAGAGAGAGATAGAACTGGCCGAGCAGGAAGCCCTCCGTATGGAAAGGGCGCTGGAGGCCACTATAATAAAACAGGCTGATGCTGATAAATACAGTATTGAAAAGAGAGCTGAAGCAGATAAGTACAGTGCCGAGAAGAGGGCGGATTCAGACAAGTACAAGGAAATACAAGGTGCAATGGCAGTAGCTGAGGCTATAAAGCTTAAAGGTCAGGCAAGTGCGGAAGCAAAACGTGCCGAAGGTATGGCAGAAGTCGAGATCATCAGGCTCAAGGGTATTGCCGAGGCTGAAGCTATGGCTAAGAAGGCTGAGGCATTCAAACAGTACAATGATGCTGCGGTAACGCAGATGATAATTGAGAAGCTTCCTGAAATAGCAAAAGCTGTTGCTGAGCCGCTTGCAAAAACCGAAAAGATCGTTGTGGTCGATTCGGGGAGCGGGCAGGGAAAAGGTGCTGCAAGGGTTTCCGGTTACGTTACGGACATATTGGCGTCACTGCCCGAAACCGTCAATGCCCTGACGGGAATCAACCTTAATGATGTTCTGAAAAGGGAAGATAAGCAGGAGATAAGAGAAGTTAAGATTGAAGAGCCTAAGGATAAATAGGAAGGCCATAGATTGAATAGAATATGATAAGGCGGCCGGGGTGTTTGTGAATTACTCCGGCCGTTTTTTATTTAGTTTTGGCAAAAAAGGGAACAATTTATTTTTATTTTCGCCTAATAGTGTTATGAAATGATCCGTTATATGATCGGCATGATCTCCTTTCCGGGAGTATTATGCCGGTCTTTTTTAAATTTCCTTATAGCCCTTTCCAGCCTGCCGATCCCCTCCAGGAGGATCTTTTCATTGTGCCTGGAAAAACAAAGCCTCATCTCTGTGTCCTCGACGGTCGCTGCGTAAAAGGCCTCGCCGGGGATAAAGGAAACCCCTTCCTTCAGTGCCTCCTGGAGCAGTTTTTTTGCAGGGATGCCGTCATTGCTCCGGCACCACAGGTAGAAGCCGCCCCCGGGCTTCCGGAAAGAGAGTCTGTCGCCAAGGCTGCCGGTCAGGGCTTCAAACATGGTATCCCTTCTTGACTTGTAGACCGCCCGCATTTTTTCCAGGTGACCGGTCAGGTATCCCTTTCTGATGAATAGCGTAAGCAGCCACTGACCAATATTATTACTGTGTACATCCACGTATTGCTTTTCCATGACGACCCTATTGATCAGAGAAGGGTGAGCAGCCATGTATCCAAGTCTCAGTCCCGGCATGATGATTTTTGAGTAGGTGCTCATATATATGACTCCGCCATAGTTGTCCAGGGCTTTCAGGCTTGGAGGCGGAGCTTCCTCGTAATAATAATGGCTGTAGGGGTCGTCTTCCAGGATGACAAGCCGGTATCGGGCTGCAAGCTGTATCAGTTCTTTTCTTTCACCGATACTCATTACAGTACCGCTGGGATTCCGGAAGGTGGGGACACAGTACAGCATTTTAGGTCTGTAGCGGGTCAGGTAGTCCTCAAGTATTTCGAAGGGGAAGCTTTCTCCCACAGGCAGGCTCAGGAGCTTTGCCCCCATAGACTGGAAAGCCTGTATTGCCCCTACATAGGTAGGTGATTGGACGACCACATAATCACCGGGCTCAACAAGCACACGGGAACTCAAGTATATACCCTGCTGCGAACCTGCAAGGATAACAATCTGTTCAGGGGAACAGCCGGTACCGGAATCGCTCAGCATCCCGGCAACGGTCTTCCTGAGGGGTTCATATCCCTGCACAGGTATATGTCCGAAGTCCTGAGGGTCCAGTTCTGCAAAGCACTCATTGAACAGCTTCAAGAAGATTTCCGTGGGGTAATAGTCAGGGTCCGGCATACCGGCATCCAGAGAAATCCTGTTTGAAGGAACGCTGCTGACCATAAGCTCGCTCATCATTGAAGCCATTGAAGGCCGGGTGTTGGGCTTAAGTACCTGGGGCCAGGGGATTTCTTTACTGCTTTGATTTGCGTAGCTGCTGCTATTGCCGACATATGTCCCGCTGCCCTTCTTTATGATCACATAGCCCTTGCTCTCCAGGTGGTGGTATGTGTTGATGGCCGTGGTACGGCTTACCCTGAACAATGATGCCAGTTCTCTTTCGGCGGGAAGCTTTTCTCCTTCTGCCAACGAGCCGTCGGTTATCTTGTCCTTGATAAGGGCGGCCATCTGCAAATAATAGGGTGATGCGCCATCCAGCCGGACGTTTACATACAATTTGGATATATCCATTTTATCATTAACACTCCTTTGGTATCCAATTGGACTGTATTTATATATAATTGGATATTTATTTAGTTTATCCTCCTTTGTATAATAATTAAAAGAAAGGAGTTGTAACATTTGATGGAAAAAGAGCTACGCGAGATATGGAAGGAGGTATTGAAGGACTGCCTGCCCTTATCCGCCGGCATAATCCCCTTCGGGCTGACCTGCGGGATATTGGGCAGTACTGCGGGCTTTTCAACCTTTGAAATAACCTTCATGTCCATGACCGTTTTTGCCGGGGCTGCCCAGTTCATGGCCATCGCCATGATCAGCTCGGGGATAACCGGTTGGGCAACAATAGTCCTTACCACTTTTTTGATAAATCTCAGGCACCTGTTGATGGGTGCATCCTTATCCCCCTATCTGTTGAAGCTGCCGAAGCCTCTTCAATATATGCTGGCCTTCGGTATGGTGGATGAAAGCTACGCCCTGACTATCAGCAGGATTGAGAGAAAGGGCTACAGCCTCGGCTATCACCTGGGCGTGTGCTCTTTCCTGTATGTTATATGGAACCTCTCCACTTTCCTGGGGGCTTTTTTCTACCGTGTCATTCCCAACCCTCTGGAGTGGGGAATTGATTTTGTACTTCCGGCAACTTTTCTGGTACTTCTGATGCCCCGTCTGGCAGACAGGACAGCGCTGATCGTATGCCTGGTCTCTGCTTCCTGTGCAGTATCGGGTGCTTTGTTCCTTCCCGGCAAATGGTACATAATAGTGGCCGCTGTAGCTGCAGCCTTTGTCGGAGGTATGCTTGAAAGGGGAAAAAAGGATGAATCTTAAGCTTATCTCAATTATACTTGGTATGGCGGCAGCCACCTATATTACCCGCATTGGCTCACAGGTCCTCTTTGCCCGTACAGGTATGCCCAACTGGCTGGAAAAGTGGCTTAAGCATGTTCCTACAGCATTCCTTACGGCTCTCATTGTTCCTGCTATTCTGCTGCCCAAGGGGTATCTGGACATATCCCTGGACAACAGTTATCTGCTGGCTGGAGTTGTTGCCGCCATTACAGCATATAAGACCCGGAGTGTATTGGTCACTGTAGTTCTGGGGATGGGTGTTATGATAGCCCATATATACATAAAATAATATCTGCTAGATTTCCCTTGACACAATACTTTATCAGTGATAAGCTGGTAAAAAATTATATGGATGTGTAAAAAATGGCTTATATTTCTATGACAAAAACTAATAACTACCCGTGCCCGAGTTAGAGCATTTGTACCGTTAATAACAGGTGCAAGTGCTGTTTTGCTTGCGCCTGTGTAGTCAGAAAACTGTCGCTATGCAGGAGGATCTGTGTAGCGATTTTCATTTGTTAATGAAAGGATTTGATATTATGCTGATCAATAAACTGTTGGGTGAGAGGTTCAAGGAAAAACCAGCCGATGCGAGCTTTCCAAGCCATATTTTTCTTCTGCGCGGAGGATATGTGCGCCAGGTGACCAATGGTATATATACAATGCTGCTGCCTGCAAAAAAGATAGCAAGGAAGCTTGAGCAGATAATCCGTGAGGAAATGGACAGGATAGACGGGCAGGAGGTACTGTTTCCTGTGGTTTTGCCCGGGGAGCTCTGGAAGGAGTCTGGCCGGTTCGACAGCGTTGCCAATGAACTGGTGCGGTTCAAGGACAGAACAGGCCATGACATGCTGCTGGGGATGACCCATGAGGAAGCTGCAGTTCATCTGGCAAGAAGCGAGGCAAAGTCTTATACTAAATACCCATTTATGATATACCAGATACAGACCAAATTCCGGGATGAGCCTAGGGTAAGAGGTGCGCTTATAAGGGTGCGGGAGTTTACAATGAAGGATGCCTATTCCTTTCACACCACCAGGGAAGACCTGGAGAGCTACTATGAGAAGGCCTTGCAGGCCTACCACAGGATATTTGAGCGGGTCGGAATCCCCCAGGTCATTTCCGTTGGTTCTGACAACGGGATGATGGGAGGGAAGGTATCCCATGAATTCATGCTGCTGTCTGAGGTCGGCGAGGATACCATAGTATTATGCGAGCACTGCGGTTATAAAGCAAATATGGAGGTCGCCGTATCCCGTATCAGGCATGAGGCACATGAGGAGCAGGCTGTTGAGGAGGTATACACACAAGGAATAAAGGATATTGATTCCCTGGCCGCCTTCTTTAAGGTATCGGCGGACAGACTGATGAAAGCGGCGGTATTTTCGGTTGAGAACAGTAAAAAACCTCTGGTGGTATTTTTGCGCGGAGACTTGCAGGTAAATGAGGCAAAGCTGAAGAATATTGTCAGGGCAAATGTATTCCCTCTTACGGATTATGAGAATGTGGAGCTGTGCTTTGGCTTTATCGGGGCGTATAGGCTTGATGCAAAGGAAATAGATGTTCTGTATGATTCCTCCCTGGAAGCTGAGAACAATCTTATAAGCGGAGCCAACAAACCTGACTACCACCTTAAGGGCATCAGCATCAGAAGGGACATCAAGCCTGCACATTTTGTCGACGTCTCAAAGGTCAGCGAGGGAGACAGCTGTCAGGAGTGCGGCAGCAGGCTGACACTGAGCCGGGGCATTGAGGTGGGCAATATTTTTCAGCTTGATACAAAATATACCGAGAGCATGAACATGACCTTTACCGATATAGACGGAAAGCAGAGGCATCCTTTAATGGGCTGCTATGGAATCGGGATAGGAAGGCTGCTGGCAAGCATAATTGAAGCCAGCCATGATGACTATGGTCCTATCTGGCCGATGTCGCTAGCTCCCTGGCAGATCCATATATGCGTGCTGAATGCTGAAAAGGAGAGTGTACGCAGCACTGGCTTCGAGCTGTATGAAAGGCTGAGCCGGGAATATGATGTTCTGCTCGATGACCGTAACATTGCAGCCGGAAAGCAATTTGCAGATGCAGATCTGCTTGGTGCGCCAATACGGCTGATTGTCAGCAGCCGCAACCTGGAAAAAGGTGAGCTTGAAATCGTGACAAGGGACAGAAAGATTAAGAAGAATGTCAGGCTTCAGAATGTCTTTGATGAAATATCCGGGATAGTCCGTCAAATGTCATAACAATTCATTGGAAGTTGCATTGCTGCGCTGGCTCAGGATAAAAAACAATAGAAAATACAGGAGAAATCCTTATAACTGCTGAGGTTGCAGAGCAATATGGAATTACTGACATTGATGGCAGAAAGCCCAAATCCCAAAGGGCAGAGCTGTGGTGAGTTTAGTATGGTTTAACTCTTGAAAGCGTAAATTAGGCCGGTGCCGATAATATTATGGCTGCTTACCGGCAAAACTATCATATATCTTATTGACAAGCTGGTGAGTAGAATTTGGGCTGGACAATATTTATGATAGTTATTTGGCTGGCTGCTCTGGTATTCGTACCCTTAAAGCACTGGAAAAACTCATGGCCTATTGGTATATTCGGTATGGTGTGCATTTATGCTATAGACGGCACTTTGGTTTATCTGGGTGCTTTCAGATTCTGGGGTGAAGGTATTTATATATCCGGTATACCGCTATGTTACTGTATAGGCTATTTTCCGGGGGGAATCTTGTTCGATCACTTCCGTTCGCACGAATACATTAAGAGACCTCTTTATATTCTGATAACAGCTGCCGTATTGCTTGCTATGGAGCTTATCATGGCTTACTTCGGCTACTTTCAGCATCTCAGCTGGAATGCTTACAGGGCTTATCTGCTGAATGCAGGAGGCTTTACAATATTGATGTGGCTTTCGGAATGGATGGAGCAGGGGCGGAACTAGGGGCTGCCGCAAACTCGGATGGGTCTTGACCCATCCGTAATTTTTTTGTTTTGCAGCACATGATACTAAAAGTATGATATAATAATATCAAAGAATGATATTTTAATAACGATGATTAACTTATAACTGGTTGCACTCCTT